>Ga0102947_1000423_pt1 | contig 15219 bp, 9 predicted proteins | sample SalPon2A_A_D2_MG_FD_78210 | JGI IMG/M metagenome (GOLD analysis project Ga0102947, IMG submission 78210) | Soil microbial communities from South San Francisco under conditions of wetland restoration - Salt Pond MetaG R2A_A_D2_MG | ecosystem: Environmental > Terrestrial > Soil > Wetlands | place... | reverse complement strand
GCTGGCACCGGAGGCACGCTCCGCCTTTCTGGACAGTGCCTGTGCCGACGCAACCTTGCGGCAAGAGGTGGCAGCCCTGCTGGACGCCCATGAACAAGCCGAAGCTGCCCATGCTCTGGAGAGCCCCTTCGATTCCCAAGACGACCTTTCGCCCATAGACACCAGCGAACAGGCCACGGAAAACCAGCGCGTGGGGCCGTACCGCCTCGGGCGCCTGCTGGGGCGCGGCGGCATGGGCAACGTCTATCTCGCCGAACGGGCCGACGGACAGTTCCAGCAGACCGTCGCGCTCAAACTCATCCGGCGCGGCCTCGACACCGACGACATTCTCTCGCGCTTCGCCTTCGAGCGGCAGATTCTCTCAGGATTGGAGCACCCGAACATCGCCCGGCTTTATGACGGCGGCATAACCGAAAACGGCCGCCCGTATTTCGCGATGGAGTACGTTGAGGGCGAGCCGATCACTGCCTACTGTGACCATGCCCGGCTCACCACGCCGCAGCGGCTCGCGCTCTTCCGCACGGTCTGCCGGGCCGTGCAGCACGCCCACCAGAACCTCGTCGTCCATCGCGATCTCAAGCCGTCGAATATCCTGGTGACCGAAGATGCCGAGGTAAAGCTGCTCGACTTTGGGATTGCCAAGCTGCTATCGGAAGAAGGGGCTACCAGGGACCTGGCGATGCCACGCACCCGCACCGGGATGCAGGTGCTGACACCAGAATACGCTGCTCCAGAACAGGTGCGTGGTGAGACCATCACAACCGCCACCGATGTCTACCAACTCGGTGTACTGCTCTACGAACTCCTCACGGGCCATCGCCCTTACCGCATCCCGAGCCGCGTGCAGCATGAAATCGCCCGCGTGATTCTGGAAGAAGAACCAGAGCGCCCCTCAACGGCTGTACGACGCACCACTGCCGCGCAGACCTCCGAAACCAGAGCCGTGACGCCGGAAACGGTGAGCCAGGCCCGCTCGACCGACCCCGGACGGCTGCAACGCCGGTTGGTAGGCGACCTCGACACCATCGTGCTAACAGCGCTCAAAAAGGAACCGTCGCGCCGCTATGCGTCGGTGGAGCAACTGGCCGAAGATGTGCGGCGGCACCTGCACAACCTTCCGGTTACAGCCCGCCCCGATACGTTTGGCTACCGCGCCTCGCGCTTTGTGCGCCGCAACCGGGTAAGCGTGGCAGCGACAGGTGCTGTCACGTTGGCCCTCATCATCGGCCTGGGCACGGCCCTATGGCAAAGCCAGATAGCCACCGAAGAACGGGACCGCGCCGAAGTTGCCCTGGCACAGGCCGAGGGCACGCTGGACTACCTCGGCACCACCATCCTGGCAGGAGGCCCTTACGAAGGCGACCCGGAAACGCCCATCGGCACCGTACTCGACAGCGCTGCCGCCTATGTCGATGAAGATCTCGCCGAAACGCCCGTTGTAGCTGGGGCGGTCCACCAAACCCTTACGAAGGTGTACCTGGAGCGGGGCCTGCCCGACCGGGCAGCACACCATGCCCGTCGCGCCCGCGCCCTCGCTGCCGACGAGCACGACCCGGCCTATGCGAAGGCTACCGCCCAGCTTGCCACGGCTCTTTCGGATGCTGGAAAGTATGAAGAGGCCCTCCCCTTCCATGAGGAAGCCGTCCACCTGCTTCGCGAGGCTGAGGGGGAAGAAACCAATTATGCTACCGCGTTAAACGGATACGCCGCCACCCTCTCCGGCATCAGGCGCGAGGAGGAAGCTGAGCAGGCCTACCTCGAAGCCATTGCCATCCATCAGGCAACGGACGACCCGACGGCTGCGCTGCGTCCGCTCAACAACCTGGCCGTGCTGTACAGTGAACAAGGACGCTACGAGGATGCTGCTCAAAGCCTGCGCGAAGTGGTGGCTACGTTGCGGGCTGGCGGCACACGCTATCATCTGGCAACAGCACTTATCAACCTTGCGGGCTCCCTCAACTTCACGGGCGAGGTCGAAGAATCCCTGCAGTTGTACCGCGAAGGCGTGCAAATGCTACGGGACGAATTGGGCAACGAACACCCTGAAACGATCATGGCGCAGGTCTCGTTGGGCAATCACTATTTCGCAATGGATGACCTCGCAGCAGCCCAGCGCGAGGCGGCTATCGGGCTGGAAGCCGCCCTGAGCGCCCTCGGCCCCGATCACTTCATCACCGCCTACGCCCAGAATGTGGCTGGCCATGCCTATTGCAAGGGAGGCGATGCACCCACGGGCGAGCCGCTCTTGCGGGCCAGCCTGGAAACGCGACGCACTATGTTGCCCGAGGGCCACTGGCTCCTCGCCAACGGAGAAAGCCTGCTGGGAGGTTGCCTTGCTCAACTGGGCCGCAATCAGGAGGCTGAAGTCCTGCTTGAGCAGAGCTTCGTAGCTCTACTCAGCGACCGCGGACCAGAGCATCAGAAAACCATAGAAGCCCGTGACCGACTCCTCGCTTTCTATGAGACCACTGGACAGACTGAGCAAGCCGCTGCCCTCAAGGCACCCTCATAGCAGTGTTCCCATGCAAAGTGGTCCTTACTCCGACTCGCTGGTGGGGAGTAGAGGATCAGGCGGGTTCTCAGCAGGCAGAAGCAGGTCGGTGTCTGGTTCATCGACAGGCGGTATATCATCTACGCTGCCATATTCTTCGATGAACATTTCCCAGACGGACAGAAACAGTGCAGCGATGATGGGGCCGATGACAAAACCGGAGATGCCGAAGACGGCGAGGCCACCGAGCGTCGTCAGCAAAATCAGATAATCCGCCATTTTCGTATCGCGCCCGACGAGCACGGGGCGCAGCACATTGTCCACCATGCCGATGATGAGCGCGCCGACGACGATAAGAATGATGCCCTTCACCACCGATCCGGTCACCATCAGAATAATTGCAGCGGGCAGCCAGATGATCGCCGAGCCAACAGCGGGCAGCAGCGAGAGCACCGCCATAATGACGCCCCAGAACACGGCTGCGTTGATCCCCAAAATCCAGAAGATCAATCCGCCGAGCGTCCCTTGTACGATGGCGACAACAAACGTGCCTTTGATGGTGGCCCGCGAGACTTCGGCGAAGCGCGAGAACAGCAGGCGCTCGCGGGTGTCGCCGAGAGGCAGGGCACGGACGAGTGCGTTCAGAAGCCGGTCTCCATCACGCAGAAAGAAGAAAAGCAGATACAGCATCAGGAAAAACATCACCGTAAACCGCAGCGCGTTCTGCCCGATAACCAGCGCCTGCGAGGCGAGGTAGCTACTGACCGTCACCGCCGCATCCGAAAGCCCCTGCCGGATCTTCTCAATATCGACGCCCACACGGTCCAGCAAATCAGTAACGAGCGGAAGTTGGCTGCGAAAAGCATCCAGTGGCTCTTGCAAGTCGATCTCACCGGAGGAGATACGCTGGTACAGGCCAGTTGCCTCGTTCGCCACTGCCAGCCCGATCAGAAACAGCGGCAGGATGACGATGACTAGAATCAGCAGCAAGGTCAGCACCGACGCCAGCGTCTCGCGCCCGCCGAACCGGTCCAGCACGCGCTGGTGGACGGGCCGGAAAAGCACGGCTAACACGGCTGCCCAGAAAATAGGCTGGACGAAATCGAGGATCAGGACCAGAAAAGCAAACGTGACCGCCAGCAGAATCGTGATGAAAAACGCATTCTGAATCGTTTTTGTACGCATGAAGGAGGCGAGATCGGATGAGCAGGATGGTAGCGGCAGATTACCGTTCAGTCACCGAACGTGCAACTCTGCTCTTTTCGGAATGTGGAGCGCGGAAGACGAAGGGCGATTTGGTTTAATTCGTTAGCATACCTCTCGCTCCCCGCCCCTCGCACTCCGAACAGGCTATTTCATCAGTAGCATCCGATGCACGCGCACCTGCTCCCCGACGCGCAGGCGCGACAGGTACACACCGCTGGCTACTGGCACCCCGGTCCGGTCGGTACCGCCCCACGTTATCTGATGCGCCCCGGCTTCTTGCACGCCGTCTACCAATACCTGCACGAGTCGCCCCGTCACATCGAAGACCTCCAGCCGCACAGGTTGGCTTTTCGAGGGCACCGTGTATGTGATGCTGGTGCTGGGATTGAACGGATTCGGGTAGTTACCGAGCGCCAGGTTTTGTGAAACCAACTCGGCGCTGGTGGCCTCTGCAAAGGATGCAGTGCCAATGATGAGGCGCAGACGGTGTGTGGCTTCTTCCGGCACAACGGTTACCGAAGGTTGGCGGTGCAAGTCATACACCACCGACCGTTCCAGATCGACCAGGTAGACCCTGCGACCAGAGAACGCTGCCAGCCCATCGGCGCGAAGCGTGATGGGCGCATGAGCCGGAGCCGCAAGCGCTACCTCGAAGGTCTGCCCCTCGCCCTGCCAGGGACGCATCTCCGTCGCCAACGCCGGGCCGCGTGTAGCACGGGTCAGTCGCAAGCTGGCGGCCTCAAAGTAACCGGGAGGGGCAAACTGGTCGTAGCCGTCGAAACCGGGCGAGGCGTCGGGTGCAAAACCAACTTCAATGGTGGATGCGATGTGCTCTTCGCGGTGGGCCGTAAGCGTAAGCATGGAACGCTGCCGGAGATCAGGCAGGCGTGTTTGTGCCACCGAAGCCGGGATGGTGAGCGCCTCCAATCCCGTTGCATTCATAAAATAGAACGCCTCGCCTTGATATGCCGGCGTAAAAGTGTCTGTTTGCGAGAAGTGCCCGTCCCACCGCCAGATATGCTGCGAGATGCCATTAGCAGCCTGCATGGCAGCCCAGTCAATGGACGAGCCAAACGGATTGGCGATGATGTTCCACCCGCCTTCAAGCGGAATGGAGTAGCTCTCCCCGACGACAGCGTCGGCTTTATGAATGGCTGACTCGACGGGCTGATCGCTCTGCACCCAGAAACCACGTCCAGACTGAAAACGAAACGCATCGGTACCATCATGCTCTACCAGCCGCTGTCCTGTTTCGTGATAACCCGTCCAGGAGGTGGCAACAGGCGATATGGCAGATGCCAGCGGCATTGCGTCCGCACCTGCCACCAGCCGGAAGTTCTGTGCGATTTCTGCGCCTCCCACAGCCTGGAGGTCGGCTGTCGCCCGGCGCTGGCTGTTGCCGGACACGGCAGCGTCTACGACGAGGGTGTACGACGTACTTGTTGGCCCTTGCGGATCAGCATCGAAAATGGTGACGCCCACCAGATAGGTGCCTGCTGCCAGACTCGGATCGTTGATACGCTCAGCGGTCGTGCCCGAGTTAAAAGAACTGTTTATATACTGCGTAGCCTGCGCATTCAGAAGGAACAGATCGCAATCTGAAGAAAGACCGCTCAGCCGGATGTCTACGCCCGGTTCCGTCAGCGTAATCCGGTATACATCCTCCAGGTCTTCCACGTCGTTGACGCCCAGGGGGGTCAGATCAACCACGATGTCGCCGACATCGCTCACCTCTACATTGCCGCGCACCGTGATGGGCGGCGTACCTCGCAACACCTGCGCCTGTGCCAGGGTGTTGTTCGGCTCCTGCTCGTCGAGGGTAGTCGGCTGAGGTATCCCTCCACCGCCATCGTCATCATCACCGCCGCCGGAGGCGAGCAGCACCGCCACGGCACCGGCCAGCACTACGCCGCCACCGATCAGCAGCCACTTGCTCACACCGCCGCCCTCCTTTGCCGCTACGCCTGGTTCCTCTGGTTCGCGGCGCGGGGCCTGTCTGATTTCACGCTTCACCTCACTGACCAGATCGATAAATGGCGGTGGGTCCTGGTCTCGATCCGGTTCGTAGTCGGGGGCCACACGCAGCAGGTCGCGCACGCTCGCCCGCGCTTGTCCCATCTCGTCCTGGCCGATATAGCTCAGGCTGATGAGACGATAAGCTTGTCGTTGTTCAGCTACCGAGGCATTTTGCTTGCCCAGGCAGCGGTTCAGCACCTGAATGGTTTGATCGAAGCGCCCGAAGGTGTAGTGCTCCTGGGCATCGACGAGTTCACGCTCGCAGGCATTCTGGGCCACAGCCAATCCGCTCGGGCCGACAAGGATCGCCAGCCAGAGCAGGCGGATGTGAAGACGATATCGGTTGTACATGCGCATCGTTTCTGGTCGTTTATCGGTTAGATCGGGACAGCGCAGGAACTGCTTGTTAGCCGTCCTGGCGCTAATTTTCGTGGAGGTCGAAATGGATAGGGGCCTGGCGATCTCCCTCCACCAGCATCTGCTTTGGGCTGCCTGCTGCTTGAAAACCTCGCTTGCGAACGGTGATGGTGTGCTGGCCCGGCCGCACCGTGACGACGCTCGGCGTGTACCGGCCTGTCGATTGACCATCTATCAGAATCTCGGCGTTCGGCGGGTTCGAGGTGACGGTCAGCCGGTATTCGGCGTTGAAATTGAACACCACATCACGGTCCTGCTCCGCTCGGACCTGCACCGCTTTTTCCCAGGTGCCATAAGAAGGGTGGACGACGCGCACGCGATAGGTGCCTGCCGAAAGTTGCTCGATATACGGTCGGCTGGTACCCGCCGCCTTGCGCGTCCCATTGACATACACATCGCCAAAGGGACGAACCAGCACGCGCAGGATACCCAGGCGCGGCGGGGCGGGCGTTTCTTCTACCGACGACCGGGGAGGCTCCGTCCGAGGGGCGGTGGAGGTCCGCTGTTCAAGCTCGCGGCGCGTCGTCCGTGGTGGGTCTTCTTGTGCCGGTTGCTCAGCGGCACGATAGCGGGATTCGTCAAGTGGCGTGATCTTCGGCCCCGATGTAGAGCGGGGCTGCTCGGCACCACGAATGGCAGTATCTTCCCTCTCTGCGTGTTTCTCTAAGGAGGATGCTTCCGGCATCACGACCGAGGAATCAGTCGGCTCCTCTGCGCCCTGCTGGACTCCTGGATCGGGTGTCCACAACCCCCACAGCAGCACGGCGAGCAAGAGAGGCACAGCAACAGCCACACCCACTTTCCACAGGGGCCACCCCTGCCAGGTAGCTGCCCGGCGCGATGGCGCACTAGCCGTAGCGGCTTCGTCGGTTGCCAGACGCGTTTCTTTCGGTCCCGCCAACCGGGTTGCTTTGATCTCGGCAGGGGGAGGGGTGGCCGCATCGGTCAGCCGCGTCTCCGGCGAGCGAGCGGGCTTCAGGGCCTGCTCCGGCCACAGCAGGCTCCGAAAGCGAGTGGCGATCCCTCCTCTGATAACCGTCGAGGTCGTCGTATTTTGCTGGAGGCTTTCTTCCAGCGCGTCCCGGAAGTCGGTCACCGTCTGGAAACGGGCATCCGGTGACTTCGCCAGTGCCCGCAGAATTGCTTTTTCGACGGTGGTGGGCACGGAGGGCAGTACGGTGCGCGGCGGCGGCGGACGATCTTCGGCCTGGGCCCGCATCAGTTCGAAATCGCTGTCGGCCTCGAAGGGCACCTGCCCGGTCACCATTTCGTAGAGCACAATGCCGAGGGCATAGACATCCGAGCGAGCGTCGGTCTCGCGGCCGCGCACCTGCTCCGGGGCCATGTATTCGATGGTGCCGATGAGGTGCCCGGTGCGGGTCATGCGAGCGGTGCCGAGGACACGGGCGATCCCAAAATCCATGACCTTCACCACGCCTTCGGGCGTCAGCATTACGTTGGCAGGCTTGAGATCGCGATGGATGATGCCGAGGGCATGGGCATGCGCGATCCCGTCGAGCGCCTGGCAAAACAGCGGGATGGCTTCTGGTACGGGCATCGGCCCTTTTTTCAGCAGATCCTCCAGCGTCTCGCCGGGCACGTATTCCATCACCATGAAAAAATCGTCGCCCTCACGCAGAAAGCTGTAGAGCGTCGCCACGTTCGGATGGTTCAGGCGGGCCAGCGTGATGGCTTCGGAGCGAAACCGCTCGACGATGCTCGGCTCCCGTGCCAGTTCAGCCCGCAGCACTTTCACCGCGACGGTACGTTCGAGCATCTGGTCTACGCCTTTGTAGACGGTGCCCATGCCCCCTTCGCCGATCTTTTCCAGGATCCGATATGTGCCAACCGTGCGGCCAATCATTGGTTTTTGTCAGGTGTTCAGTCAGCGAATGCCGGAGTGAATCAGCGGTCAAGGGGTTTCACTTCGCGGGTGGGGCGCGGTGCATCGCCGGGCAAAGCTTTGACTTCGCGGGTGTCGCGGGCGCTGCCTGCTCTGTCAGCTTCAGCATCAGGCACCAGTCGCACCAGTCCCACCGTGATGTTGTCGTGGCCGCCCCGCTTTTTTGCCAGCGCGATGAGGTTTTCGCAGGCGGTGTGCGGCTCCGCATCCAGCATGATCACGAGGATCTCCTCATCGGGAACCATGTCGTACAGCCCATCTGAGCAGACCAAAAACTGATCACTGGGCTGCACCTCCAGCGGGGCCGGGGCGACGGCCACGTCGACCTCTGGCTTGGTGCCAAGTGCTCGCAAGATGACGTTTTTGTCTTCGTGGTTCCGGGCCTCTGTGGCAGTAATCAACCCCTGACGCACCATCTCCATAACCAGCGAGTGATCCTCGGACAGGGTATAGAGGTGACCATCCCGAATCAGGTAGAGGCGGCTGTCGCCCACATGGGCAAAAAGCACCTCGCCGTGTTGCAGCACCAGCACGGTGGCTGTCGTGCCCATACCGTTCTGGATCGCATGCTCGCGGGCCTGTTTATGAATGACCCGGTTGGCTTCCTCGAAAGCCTCTTTGAGCGCCCGGCGGGGCTCATGCCGACTCTGGTAATACCGATGGCTGATGATATCGACGGCCAACTGGCTGGCGACCTCTCCGGCAGCGTGCCCGCCCATACCATCGGCAACGATGAGCAGCGTGCCTTTGCGCGCCACCAAGTCGGGATCTGCCGGCTTGATATAGCGTGCGTGGTCCTCGTTGATCTCGCGGTGGCAACCCACATCGGTCTGTACACACACCACCGGCTCATAGGCGGGCAGCACACGCCGGGAGCGGGTGTCGCGCTCTTTTTTGGGTGACTCCTGCCTCGACTTTTTCCAACGAGCAAACATCCTTATCTCCTTATTTTTTCCATCGGAAAGAGGTATTCGCGCACCCGATCTTCGTAGCGGCCACTAAACTCAATCTCGATCGATTTTTCTTTGTACCCTTCTCGCCGTAGCACGAACCGAAGGCGCGTCCCTGGTACAGCACGGACCAGATAGGGCGTCTGGCTGACCAGCACGCCATCGGGCTGATACACCTGCGCGGTTCCATCTGGCAAGTCGATGCGAACGGCAACGGTAGATTCGGGATCTTCGGGCGGCGGTGGCGGCGCTTCGCTAGCACCCCGCGGCCAGGCTATCATGGCTATCAACAAGAGCACCACCAGCCCCGCCGGTATCGCCCACCATCCTGTTGCCAGCACACTCGTGGCGGCGGCTTCGCTATGCGGTCGCCCCGACCGCCATGACTGAAACCACACGCCTGCCCGGTCGCGCAAGGAGATTCCCCCATCGCGAGCCCCGGTCCCCGCATAGCGTGTCAGCGCCTTCAGCAAGTCTTCCGCCGATGCATACCGATCTGCCGGGTTCTTCCTGAGGCATCGCTGGATGACCTTTTCCACGCCACGCGGCACACCTGGATTGAGCGTGGATGGTGGCAAGAAGGTGGCTTTGCTGATGCGTTCGTACAAATCGAGCACATTGGTCGCCTCGAAGGGCACCTGCCCGGAAACCATTTCATAGAACACCACGCCGAGCGCCCAGATGTCGGAACGCACATCCGCATCCTGACCTCGGATCTGCTCGGGAGCCAGGCAATGCACCGTGCCCACAATGTTGCCGGTGCGCGTCAGGCGCGGTGTGGCGGCTCCTTTTGAGATGCCGAAATCCAGCAGCTTCACCTGCCCCGACGGCGTCACCTTGATGTTGCTCGGCTTGAGATCCCGGTGGACGATGCCCTGTTCGTGCATGTACCGTACCGCCTCCACCACCTCCCGAAAAAGACGAACCGCTTCTGGCGCGGACAGCCCTCTTGATGAAGCAATGAGGTCGGAGAGCATCGGCCCCTCTACGTACTCCATAATCAGGCAGGGCTGCCCGTCTACCTCGCCGTACTCGTAGAGGCGCGCGATATGTTCGTGCTGGAGCCGGGCGTGAATGCGCGCCTCGTTCCGAAAGCGCGCGGCGTGGCTGGCCTGCGGATCGGTGTTGGTGAGCACTTTCACCGCCACGGTACGACCCAGGTGGTGATGCACCGCCCGATACACCTCGCCCATCCCACCGGCTCCCAGAAACTCCACCAGCCGGTAATCGCCAATCGATCTGTTCAGGAGGGCAGGCATGAAGGCTTCGGGTTGCAGAGTCACGGCTTGATGAAAAGACAAGGGTCGATTTTCGAGGGTCGATTGAATGGTGGAGGCTAGGAGGAAAAAACGCCTTTCGGAAATCGACCCTCGAAAATTCCTAGAACGTTGGCTGCTGCCGTCCCATCAGTTCGGCCCCGTACGAGATCGGCACGGCAAAGGTGATCTTCGTGCCGCTCATGATATCGACGCTGCCATTGGAGAAGATGCCAATGACACGCCCCTGGTCGTCAAACACCGGCCCGCCGCTGTTGCCAGGGCCTGTCGCCGTCACGGTAAGCTGATAATAGTCGCCCAGGCTGAGGTACAAATCATCGCTACGCCCTGCCGGAGCCTGCTGCCCTTTGCTGATGCGCCCGATGTTGCCCGGCGTGACGGTGGGGTCCGGCACCACCTTGGCATCCACGGCACCGCCCGACGAGAAGCGCGTGCCCAGATCCTGCGCGACCTCGCCGACGATGGGCTGCGGCGCGATACCGGGATAGCCCATCACGGTCACGCTGGCTCCCTTCAGGGTTTCAGGATCAATGGAAGACGACGCCGGAATCTCGACTTTCGGCAAGGCCTCCGGGATGTCTACTTTGATCATGGCGACATCGTGGCGGTTCGACGGAGCCACGAGACGAGCCGGAATGCGGCGTTCGGTGTTGGGAAAGGTCACATCCAGGTAGTCGTTGCGCCCTTCGGCAAACTTGCCCGACACCGGCTTGCCGCCAAGCTGGCGTGCTGCTGTCGGGATCCAGTCATGGACGGGTTCCTCTAGCATCGCCGCGACCACAAGGTTACCGTCAGCGTCAAGTTCGACGATGGCCCCGGGCACGGCATCTGGTGGGAACTGATAGGTCGAATTCCAGGCTGCTGCCACATGGCGGTTGGTCAGGATGAAGCCTTCAGCCCCCACAATAAAGCCCGAGCCGCCGCCACCCGTCGCCCCAATGGGCTTGTTGACGCCGCCATTATCAAGCGTCAGTACGGGTTCGATAGCGCCGTCTGCCATCTGGATATACGAAGGCACAGCCATCTGCTGGCCGTTGTCATCGGTGAGGTAGACGTACTCGTGGTAGAGTTGTCCGCCGGTACCGGTATGCACCAGTTTCCAGGCTACCTCGATCAGCACCACCTTTTCCTCGTTCGCTGCTGCGATCTCAGCCGGGGTCATAAAGTCTACCCGGGTACTGACGCCGGCAATCTCCTCGCTGGCACTGGACAAGCCCGCATCCACATCGGCCTTCGTTTGCTGATTCTGGTAATACAAGAACCCGCCTACGAGAATCACGAGGGCCAGCAACCCGAAGGCCCCCATCATCATCGTCCGGTTCGACTTGCCATGCGACTGCGCGACCATGCGCTCTACGGTGGCCTTACCGACGCTCGGCTTGGCAGGCTCGGCAGGCGTGCGGTCATGCGCACCCGTGGAGGTGGCCGATACGGCATGCTCGCGTGTAGGCTGAGGAGCCGCTGCCGCCAGCGCTGCCGGCCCCTCGGCGATACGGGTGGACTTCATCAGGCTATCCGGGCGCGGATCCAGGTCAAACTCAAACCCCGGTCCACCCGGCCCAAACTGGATTTCATCGCCCGGCTTGATGTGCGCCAGCCCCATGATGCGTTGCTTGTTGACAAACGTACCGTTGCGGCTGTTCAGATCGGTGATGGTGAACTGGTTGGGGTTGTTGCTATCCTGCTCAATCTTGGCATGCTCGCGGCTCACGAGGTCGTCGCGGTCCGGGTCGTATTTCACCAACGAGGTGGCCGTCCGTCCGAAGGTGATCTCTTTGTACTGGTCTAGCGGAAACTGCTCGACCTGATTGGTCTTCGAGCCGCTCTGATGCCGAACGATGACGAGTTGGGGGGTGATGTCCTTTTTAGCCTGGTCCGCCATGGGAATACCTCCAAGTGATGGGATGTTGTCGGAAGAACTGAGGGCACCTTGTTTGTCGGGCCGCTACTATCCTGACGAGAATTGGGGCTCCACTGGACCATAAACCGGTCACTTTTTCTGGCTTCCCCACCTATCCATCGCCCCATTCAACGCCTGCATATATTTAATAATGATTGATTTAAGGCCACATTTCGTATATTTTGCAATTGCTAAACTTCTTCACCGCGTTGATGAGCCTTTCCCCTTGACTTCTCTGCGGTACCTTCTATGCCAAAGCCACCCCCTTCTCAGGTCACGCAACTGCTGGCCGCGTATTGCAACGGACGCCAGGAAGCCTTCGACCAGCTTCTGCCACTGGTCTACAATCAGTTGCACAAGATGGCGCGGCAGCAACGCCGGTCGCGGCGCGACTATACACTCAACACCACCGCGCTCGTCCACGAAGCCTACATCAAACTGGTCAAGCACCCGGACCCAGCGTGGGAAAACCGCTCGCACTTTTTCCGAGTCGCCGCCAAAGCCATGCGCCAGATTCTGGTGGATTATGCCAAAGCACAACTGGCGGCCAAGCGCGGCGGCGACGCCCCCCGGCTCTCGCTCAACCGCACGGGCGAGTTCCCGCTGGAAGAACGGATCCAGCTCTCCGATGAACGGACCGAGGAAATGCTAACCGTGGATGCTGCCCTGAAACGCCTGGCCGAGTTCGACGAACGCCTGAGCCAGATCGTAGAGTTGCGCTACTTTGCCGGGTTTACCATTGCCGAGACGGCCGAAGCGATGGACCTCTCTCCCACCACCATCAAGCGGGAATGGACCACTGCCCGCGCCTGGCTCTTCCGGGAATTGCACTGATCCAAACCCCTGTTCAAAAGACGAGTTGGGCCTGAAGAATCAGGCCATATGTCATCGTCTCAGTCGCATCCATACGCATAGTCCATGCCAGCGTGATGCGCTCGCGGTGGTAGGGTTGGCCCCTCAGCGCACTCGTGCTCAAGCTGCCTCCGACGGTCGCAAATGTAAACGTATCGCCGGGCGTTGTGGTGTTGGGGTCGAAGCGCTCGTAGCGGGCAAACACTTCGCCTGCCCGTAAGAACCGCACCGCAGCCAAAACGGAGGCTCCCAGCATCTGCTGCGCGAAGACATTCGATGTATCAAGTACGGCGGCATCGAGTGTTTCGTAGCGCAGCCCTACCACCTCTGCTTTTACCCTTACGGGCCAACTGCCAGGAATAGCACCTCCATACACATGCGCTCCGTAGGTGGTGTAGGCACGTCCAATGCCTTGGTGGGCTGTATTCGGATTGCGCGCCGTGTTGATACCCACGAAGCCGCCAACATCCAGCCCATCCCGTTTTGTTGGTGTGAACGCCGCATATACGGTAGCGGCTAACCCCGTCCGGTCGGTGTCGCGGGTGCTGCTGCCCAGGCCCACCTCTTCGCGGAAGTTGCCGCGCGCACGGTCCCAATGCCCATCCCCGTTGTGCAAAAAGGCGAGTACCTCACCCTGCGGACCTGCAAAACGAGCTTCCACCCCGAAATCGTGACCGTCGGCACCGATGGTGTGTTTGGCCCATTCACCGATGGTGACGGGGCGATCTACCGCGTCGATGCGCGTATGGCTGTTGAAGCCTGCGGGGCGAGCGCTGATGATACGTCCGGCTCGCAAGCGCCACCGGGAGGACGGGCGGTATTCGACCGCAAGATCCAGCACTTTAAAGTTGGCATCGGCCCCATCGGCCTGCACGAAGAAGCCCACCCGCTGCCCCGTCGACGCATGCATCCGCAACCGTAGCCGCCGGATCCCAAAGCCGAGACGGTTAGCCAATAGCGGCGCATCTTGCGCATAGGTCGCTCGTACCTGAGCAGTGCCTCCCACCACAAACCCGACGTTGCCCTCTCCAAAGGAAACCGGTGCCACACCCTGGCTGATGGCATCCAGAGGCACCACGCACCAGCAAGCGAGCAGCAGGCAGAGCACAAGCAGGAAGCTAAAACGAATAGGCATAGGTTGATAGAAGAGCATTGACTGAAAATCCCTCTTAAAAAGATGAGAGCCTTGCTCTTTTCTTTACGACAATTCCCGCTCTACTGGCCCATCAATGACACCCTCAAAAAAATCGGACGGGTCTACTAACCTTTTCACTATCAAACGTCTCTATACAAGAAACGACCGCACGAAGACCCGCAGCATGGCGCAACCCAAAGCAGAAACCCCGGACGAGGTGCTGGTGGTAGCCGCCATCCTGGGCGACTTTGATGCCTTTGACGTACTGGTTCGCCGCTACCGCGCGGCGGTGATCCGCACGGCGCAAAGCATCGTCGCCGCCAATGACGCAGAGGATGTGGCGCAGGATGCCCTGTTGCTGGCCTTCAAGGCACTGCCGTCCATTGACGACCCGGCCAAGTTTGCAGCCTGGCTGATGATCATCACGCGGCACCGGGCGCTCCGCTTTGTGAAGCAAGCCGGTAAGCGCCAGCGTAACCAAATGCCGCTGGACACCGTGTTGCTCGAACAGGTCGGCGCACTCACCGAGCCGCTCGTGCATCAACAAGAGACGAGCGACGCGCTGATGCAAGCGCTTGACACCCTGCCCGACGACTACGCGCTGGCGTTGCGCCTGCACTTCCTTGACGAGGTGCCCCAAAAACGCATCGCTGCGTTCCTGGATGTGCCGCTCTCCACGGTGAAGTGGCGCGTCTTCCGGGGCAAGCAGTTGCTGCGCGAAGCTTTTGAACGAACAGAAGCACTCGACACGATATGGACCGAGACCTAGCACGACTCACCCGCGTGCTGCGCCAGGTGGCTCACGATGCCGGGCTGGCGCTGCTGCACCGGAGTGACCCGGCAGCCATCCGGCATTGCATCGCCCAATACAATCGCGTCCGCGCCCGCCTCGGCGAGTTGGATGCCACCTACACGACCGTCTTTGGCCCTTTGCCAGAGCAGTCACACCCCGGTGATGTGCGCATCCTGGCGCGGGCGCTGGCCTGCTATGCCGATGCCCAGCGCCGCACGCAATGGGAGCCGACTTCCATTTTAGAGGAATGGCTGTCGTGGCTCTGCCCCGCCCGGCACT
>Ga0102947_1000422_pt1 | contig 15246 bp, 12 predicted proteins | sample SalPon2A_A_D2_MG_FD_78210 | JGI IMG/M metagenome (GOLD analysis project Ga0102947, IMG submission 78210) | Soil microbial communities from South San Francisco under conditions of wetland restoration - Salt Pond MetaG R2A_A_D2_MG | ecosystem: Environmental > Terrestrial > Soil > Wetlands | place... | reverse complement strand
GAGCTGATTGCCCGTGTCAAGGCGCTGTTTCGCCGGATCGAGATTGAGCGGGAGCATGTACAGCGCGACGCCGACCTCGAACTGCGCTACGGCGATCTGCTGGTAGATGCCGAGAAACGAAAAGTCACGCTGGCCGATCAGACGCTAGAACTGACCGCCAAAGAGTTCGATCTGCTGCTGCTTTTTGCCCAGCATCCGGGGCGGGCCTACAGCCGACAGGAACTGCTGGATCTGGTGTGGGGCTATCAGTACAGCGGGTACAGCCACACCGTCAACACGCACATCAACCGGCTGCGTGCCAAGATTGAAAAAGATCCCTCGAACCCAGTCTTCATCAAGACGGTGTGGGGCGTGGGTTACCGCTTTACGGAACGAGAAGAACTGCTTGCATGACACGTATTTTGAACAGTTTTTACGCCCGGCTCTCGGTGCTTTTCCTCGTGCTCATCATCCTGCTCGGGGGGATCATCGCGTTCCTTTCTGTCCATGCCGCTATGCAGTTGGCCGACGAAGCGGAGCAGAAGCTAAACCAGGATCTGGCGCAGAACCTGGCGTCGGAGTTTCAGCCGTTTCTCATCGACAGCATCGACCAGGAAGCCATCCGGGAGAAGATTCATTACATGATGATCGTCAACCCGCGCATCGAGATTTATCTGCTCGGCGGTAATGGCATGATCAAAGCTTCGTTCCTTGGAGAAGACAAAGAACTGGCGCAAAGCACAGTCGATACCGAACCCCTGGATGCCTACATGGCCGGTGCATCCCTGCCTATTCTGGGAGAGGATCCGGTCCATGGGGATCGTAAAAAGCCGTTTTCCGTCGCACCTATAGAGATTATGGGTGAGACGGGTTGCTACCTCTACATCATCCTCGGTAGCGAGCAATATGATTCGGCGGCCAGCATGATGCGCGACAGCTACATCGTGCAGGCTACCCTCAAGGGGCTGGGTGTGGTTATCCTCGTGACGGCGGTGATCGGCGTTGTGTTATTTGGTTTTCTGACCCGTCGATTGCGTGGCATGAAAGAGGTCGTGGGGGCCTTTGCCCGAGGCCAGTTCGACCGCCGCATCGAACCGACAACCGATGACGAAATCGGGCAGTTGGCGGCGTCGTTTAACCAGATGGCGGATACCATCGAAGCGAGTGTAGAGGAGTTGCGGCGCACGGACCGGCTGCGGCGCGAACTCATCGCCAACGTCTCGCACGACCTGCGTAGCCCGCTCGCCGTGATGCAGGGCTATCTGGAGACAATCATCATGAAAACCGAAACGCTCGACCCGAAGGAGCGGCAGCATTACATGGATATCGTCTTAAAAAATACCCGATTCCTGAACACGCTGGTCGGCGAGCTTTTCGAGTTGTCGAAGCTAGACGCCCATCAGATTGAGCCAGCTTTTGAGGCGTTTTCTATCGCTGAGTTGGTGCAGGATCTGGTCATGCAATACGAGGCGAAAGCAGATACGTACGAGGTGCGGCTCGACGCCGAGTTGCCCGACCGCCTCTCGCTGGTCTACGCCGATATTGGGTTGGTGGAGCGGGCTATCTCTAACCTCATCGACAATGCCATCCGCTACACCCCCTCGGGCGGAAGCGTACGCGTCATTCCCACCAACGAGGGCGATGCGGTTTGCGTGCGCGTTGTCGATACCGGCTATGGTATCCCAGAGGACGACCTGCCGCACATCTTCGAGCGCTTCTATCGCGTCGAGAAAAGCCGCTCCCGCGATAAAGGCGGGACGGGCCTGGGCCTCGCCATCGCTCGCAAAATCATGGAACTCCACGGCACCACGCTGGACGTAAAAAGCGCCCTTAATCAGGGCACAACGTTTTCGTTTACCCTACCTGCGTGGACACCTGCCCTACAGGTGGCACGGGGATAGCTCTCAGCGTACCACGTAGCCGTTGGCAGCAAGACGCGCCCCGTGCCGGTCGTAGAGATCCTCATCGGAAGGCGTCCAGGTCGTCAGGCCGTCCACGTACCGGTTGTACATGCAGAACGCGGCGGCGATCAGCACCGAGTCGTGCAACTCTTTGTCGGTGGCTCCTTCAGCACGGGCGCGGGCCACATCCTCCTCCGACACGCTCCGCTCGCCTTGTTGCACTTTTCCCGCGATGTGCAGCAATGCTTTCATCTTCTCACTGACGCGGGCCGATACCAGGCCGAGTTTTACCTGTTCTACGAGATCCGTATTGTCGCCGAGGAGGTGTCGGGCCGCTGCACTGTGCGAGTGCGTGCAGAAATAGCAGTTGTTTTTCGAGGAGACGTAGGCGGCGATAAGTTCACGCTCTCCGGGCGTCAAGGTTGATTCTCCACGGAGAAGCTCCTGGGCAAGACCGAGCAAATGCTTGGCCGTTTTGGGATACTGTTGGAGCGGCCCGACGATGCCCGGTGCGCCTTTGGGAAGGTCAATATGTGGCATGATACCAGCGTAACATGAATGGGTGTTACTAAGCGGCGGCGAGTTTCTCCTCCTTGCGGGCATTCCACCACATCTCCAGAAGCATCGCGGCGGGGCCAACGAGGAAGAGGGCATAGAACGGCGCATAAACGCTCTCGCCGAGGCGGAAGAAGAACTCGACGAAGGCCACGAGGAACGCCACCACGATCTGCCCGGTCTTCGATTTAACCGTCGTCTTCGGATCCGTAATCATGAAGAAGACGAAGAGCTGGTACATCGGCCCAGTGATGGGAGAAATTTCGGTCAGGAACGGCTCGCCCGTGAGCAGGGTGCGCAGCCAGGCGAAGAGGAAGAACCCCGCCACGTAGGTAGCACAGATGTGAAACCGCCGCAGCCGCCAGATCGACACGGAGCCAATCACCCAGATCGCCAACATCGGCCAGAGGTTGTTGCCCCACTGCACCGAGAGTGGGGCGACGGCGAAGGGAGCCAGGAACAGCATCGCGCAGATGCCCAGGTTGGACGGATTCCAGATGTGCCGCCCCTTGACATTGATGGCATACTTCGACGTAATCGAGATCATGCTGCACAGTGCGTAGGGCCAGTACAGCGGCGAGCGGATCAGGATGCCCACGCTGATACCCGAGATGTAGGCACTTGCCAGATGTGGCCATTTCCCTCGAAAAATCCGGCTCAGCACCAACTCGGTCGCGACGCTGGCGGCGATGGCGAGCAGGGTTTTCTCGTAACTCTCCAAAATGCCGAACGACAGGTGCGCGCCCAGCAGAATCAGTGTGACGAGCAGCGGGGCCGTATAGCGCCGGTCGTAGCGGATGCCCCAGCGGCGTTGGGGTGGGGTTTTGGGCTTGGTCTCGGCGGTGGTGGAGGTGTTGGTCGTCAGGGTACTCATGCGTCAGGCTCTACGAGGGGGTGCGTCTGGTTGAGGGCAGGGATCTCCAGCGTCTGTACGGTACCAGAGGGCCAACGGACGGTGACGCTCTTGATCTCAGGGTCTGCGCCGAGGCCGAAGTGCAGGCGGCGCTGATTCTGGGCTGCAAAACCACTGCCGCCCGAGACTTCCTGCACCTGCCGTTTGTCGTTCCAAGCCACCTCGACCTGTGCGCCGATAGCGCTGCGGTTGTCCGGGCTTTCTAGATCGAAGGCGATCCACTGATTATCTGGCGTGACCGTGTTTTTGTAGACGAGCAGCGGCCCACGCTGATTGGCAACGACCACATCCAGCACACCCCGGTTCCACAGATCAACAAGGGCGACGGCACGACCATCGTACGTGTCGGCACTGCCCACACCGCGCGCCACATCGCGAAAGCTGCCCCAGCCATCATTCAGCCACACACGGGACGGTTGAAAGCCCGACAGACTACGCCCGCCCATCGCAGGCCAGTTTTTCGCATCCGAAATAATGGCCTTGTGGCCACCTGCTACTTTGGTGAGGTCGTACCAGTAATCGGTGTCGGGCGTGTCCGAGACGTAGCCATTTACGAGGTAAAGGTCGAGGGCACCGTCGTTGTTGAGGTCACCGAACTGCGCACCGTAACTCCAGCCGCCATACTCCACGCCCAGGACCGTAGCGAGATTCTGAAAGCGCGGCTCCTCGCCGCCTTTGTCGTCGGGCACCCACATGTTATTGCCCTGGATCAGCACGCCTGCCTCCGAAATATTCGAGACATAGATGGCAAACCGGCCCTGATTCATGATGTCGCCGTAGGACACGTTCATCCCGCTCTTCGGCGCGAAGCCGACCCGTGTCTGCTCACCCGCGTCAACGAACTGCTCGCCGCCTTCGTTAAAATACATTTCCTCGACGCTGTAGTCGTTTGCGAGCACGAGATCGGGATAATCGTTGCCATCCAGATCAGTTGCCGAAGCCGCCAATGTCCAGCGGGTGCTGGTGAGGCCCATCTCCTCGGTCACATCCTCGAAGGTGCCATTGCCCTGGTTATGAAACAGGTAGTTGCGACCGCCGTTGAGCGCGTATTCGAAGCTCTCTGGCATGATGCGCGTTGTCTCCAACTCCCAGAGGTTGAGGTCTTCGGGGTAGTAGGTTCCGAAGAACAGGTCGAGCAGCCCGTCGCGGTCATAGTCGAACCAGATGGCGGTGTTGGCATTGACCCAGTCTGGAAAACCAGCCTCACCTGCTACCGGTGTAAAGCCCTGCCCGGCGTCGTTGTGGAAGAGGAGGGGGCGGCCCCATTTGTAGAGGAAAAGGTCTTCGTATCCATCGTTGTCATAGTCGCCCCAGACGGACCCCATCGACACGCCTGTCTCTAGCTGGTTGACATCGGCGAGGCCGAGCGAGGGAGCTACATCTTCAAACGTGCCGTCACCCTTGTTACGGTAGAGGGCGTTCTGGCTGCCTTCGCCGCTGTTGGTCACATACAGATCTTGCCAGCCATCTTTGTCGAAGTCGGCCACCGACACCGACGCGCCTACCGAAGCGACCTGCGTCATGATGTGGTTGAGCTTGGGGTCGAGCGTGGGAGCCTGATGCGTAAAGTCGATACCGACCTCCTGGGCGACTTCTTCGAGATAAAAGCCATAGCGCGCCATCGCCGTTTCGGTATCGACGAAGCGTTCGGCTTCTTTGTCCTCATTGAGGTGGCGCAGGACCAGCGGCGTAGCCAGCATAGCCCCGAAGAGCAGGGCCAGAATAGAACGAGCAACAGGGGACTTCATGGGGCTACAGAATAAGCAAGCAGTGGAGGAGGGTTAAATATACAGGTCACAGAGCGAATCACCAAAAACTCGGCTTCCCGGCTCTGATGAGGCAATCAGTTACATCCGTCCGGTAGCGTGACGGTCTCGTTGCATCAGTTTAATCAATGATGAATGCTGTGTTATCGTTTCGTGATACCTACTCCGTATGCTGTCATTGTGTGTCGCACAGGCACCGTTTCGACGAAAATTTACCGCTAAACGGAAGATACGATGGTACGGAAAATAGGTATTCCCTTGTTGTTTGCAATGTTGCTGATCGCTGGCTGCGACAGCGACTCCATGGACCCGGTCGAGATGACCGATCAGTTCACCGTCACGATAGAAAATGTGGGATCGGGCTTCCCGGTACTCAAGCACGGTGTTTTCAACACGCCTGAAGGTGCAGGTAATGCGGGGCCGCTCATGCCCGGCGGAGCCTACGAATTCAGTTTCAGTGCTGGTCCTGCGATTACGCCTGGCTCTGGTACACGGCTTAACTTTGCGACGATGTTCGTCCAGTCCAACGACCTGTATTATGCCTTTCCAGCCGAAGGGCTGTCGCTTTATAATGCCGATGGATCGGCGGTTACGGGCGACGTGACCAGCCATCTATTCCTGTACGATGCGGGTACCGAAGCAGACCAGGAGCCCGGTGTAGGATCGAATCAAGCCCCTCGCCAGCCTGCCCCCGATACCGGAGGAGCGGGTGAGGGCATTGTGGTGCGCATCGCCGATGGTGCCAGCGACGACGGGTTTTCCTATCCCAATAAAGCGGATGTGATCCGGGTCACGCTTTCCCATGATGGCAATACCACCTTTACGGTGCGCGTCGAAAATGTATCGACGGCCACCACGCTTCAGACGTCAGAGGGTGGGAAGCCTGCGGTGCTTTCGCCGGGGACCTATGCTGTTTATGGGGAAGGTTTCCAGTTTCATGAGGTGGGGGCCGCTGCCAGCGAAGGCATTGAAGAAATCGCTGAGGATGGGGCACCTGTCACGTTGAACGAAACGTTGGGCACCATGGCCGGGGTCACCGTGCCACTTTCGCCGGGAGCCTACGCAGTGCATGAAGCGGGTTTCCAGTTGCACGCCATTGGACAGGCTGCCAACGCAGGCATCGAAGCCATTGCTGAGGATGGCGTGCCAGATGCCGCCGTGGCGCTGCTGGAAGCAGCCGATGACGTCCGTGATTCCGGTGCCTTTGGTCCGCCGCCCATCGCACCGGGCGAGTCATTTACCTTCGATATTGAAGCAGCACCGGGCGACCGGCTGTCCTTTGCGACGATGTTTGTCCAGTCCAACGACCTATATTATGGCTTTGCACCAGAAGGGCTGGCTCTGTTCGATGCCTCAGGGATGCCCATCAGCGGTGACGTGACGGCGCAGGTCGCGCTCTATGATGCGGGCACCGAGGAGGATGAGGAGCCGGGCGTTGGGTTGAATCAGGTCATCCGTCAGGCCGCTCCTGATACCGGCGGGCCAGGGGAAGGAGCCATCGTCCGCATCGGCAATGGCGGCAGCGATGATGGGTTCACGTATCGCCCCAATGCCGAAATTATCCGTGTCACCATCACCCCGCGTTAGCCTATCTCGATTCATCCATGCAAGCAAAACACCCCGGCAGGCCTGAAAAACCTGCCGGGGTATTTCGTGTTAGAAACGCCGTCACGGGTTAAGACTTTCTTTGAATGGACGAAACCTAGTACGAGGCTACCATTCTAGGTGCTCGCGCCTTGACCGACAAGGCCGGATGCCCTTACCTTGACCAGCCGGTGGAGCTGCTGCACGCTTTCGCATTCTCTTGCCTAATCAGCACGTGCCCTTGTCGAGGGGTGCATGGCTCGTCCCGTTTGTAATGGACCAAAATCTCGCCAAAAGATATCAGGAGTTAACGGAGGGACTAAAAGAACTCTTCAAAGAGCTAGCTGCCTTGCACGATGAGAATGAGCGGCTAAGCCGGGAGAATATTACCCTCCGGGAAGAGGTGTCTCTGTTGCGGCTCTACATCGATACCTACATGCAAGCGGGTGAGGATGTCTCCGACCTCGAAGGGCTGGATCTCTCGCCACCGGGGTCGGCCTTGGCGGAGGAGGAAGACAAACCGGATATCAGCGAAGATGCGCTGGCGTTCTATGAGTCCCTGCCCGCCTCGTTTAACTTCTCTGAACTCTTCGAACTGGCTGATCTGCTGGGCATAGAGAAGCACAAAATGAAGGGGTATATGACGATCTATCTGCGCGAGGATATGATGAAGCAACAGGGCACCCGCGTAGAGAAAACCTCCCGCCAGCAAAGGCCCTGGAAACGTACCCTGGGCCGCGACGAGTAGGTCTGGGAAAGGGAGGGTCGCAAAAGTCAAAGTTGCGTGATTCTCAATCTTTTTCTTCCTTGCCCCATTCGCCTTTTCTTCCGCTCCTCAAGACCGGCGTGCCCGGTGGCGCTCGCGCTGGCGTTCGCGGCGTTCGCGCACCTGCCGTTCTACGGCATCCAACACCTCTTTGAGGGCTGCTGCCACAGAATCCTCCTCGCGTACGGCTGCTACATTCTCCGGGCGTTGATAGACCACGAGGCGCACCCGATACGTGGTGTAGGAGGAGGTGTCGTCATGGCTTTGCAGATCCACAGATAGCGAAGCACCGGTGATGTCGTGATGACGCTTGGCCAGCTTCTGCAACCGCTGTTCCACCTTTTCCTTCAAGGTGTCTGTCAGTTCGGGGGTCTCACTGTGGTACTCTACAGCAAACGGGGTATTGGTCTCCATGGTATTTCCGATGGGTAGGGGTGATTGGGTGTTTGAGGCAATGAGCGAGAAAGAAAGCAATAATATGAGCAGGAGCCAAAGCGGTTTTCCATTTCGTTACCTGGGTTGATAGGAAGCGCGCCGCTTTGAACCAACCTGAACCCTCATGCTTCCATCTCGATCACGTCCTCGCTATAAGGATGCATAGATCCCGCTGTACTTCTCGCGGATGTAGGCCAGCCAGGGTTCTGCTGACAGTTCTTCATTCGTTACCTGCTTCAACAAATCGAGCGCTTCGATCTTACGTCCATGATGGTGAATGTGGGTGCGTAACCAGTGGAGGAGGCTGTCAAACTGCCCGGCAGCAATCTGATCTTCCAGGTTAGGTAGATCCTGGCGGGCCTGATCGAAGAGTTGGGCGGACATCAGGTTACCCAGCGCATACGTAGGGAAGTAGCCCAGCGCACCCAGCGACCAGTGGATATCCTGAAGCACGCCATCGGCGTTGGTGTCCGGGCGCAGGCCGAGGTATTGCTCCATCCGGGTGTTCCACAAATCGGGCAGGTCCTCTATGGAGACGCGGCCCTCGATCATGTCTTTCTCCAACTCGAAACGCAGCATGATGTGCAGGTTGTACGTCACCTCGTCGGCTTCCACCCGGATGAGCGAGGGCGCGACTTTGTTGATGCCCCGGTAGAACGTGTCGAGTGAGACATCCGCCAGGGAATCAGGGAAAAGCTGCTGGAGCTTTGCATAGTAGTGCTGCCAGAAGGGACGGCTGCGCCCAACCATGTTCTCCCACAGGCGCGACTGTGACTCGTGCATGCCCAGCGAGGTGCCATCGGCCAGCGGTGTACGGTCGAGGCTGGGGTCGATGCCTTGTTCGTAGAGCCCGTGCCCGGCTTCGTGAATCGTGCCGAAGAGCGAGGTTGGGAAGAAGTGTTCGGCAACGCGGGTGGTGAGGCGCACATCGTGGATGGAGAACGAAGTCGTGAACGGGTGCGCCGAGAGGTCCTGGCGGCCCCGGTCGAAGTCATAGCCGAGATCGCGCAGCACGGCCATACCGAAGTCCCACTGCTTCTGCGTGTCGTAGGACGCATACAGAAAGCCGTCTTCCGGGGCGGGGTGCGCCGCGATGGCCTGCACGATGGGCACAAGCCGCTCCCGCAACGCCTCGAAAACCGTCTCGATGGTGGAGGTTGTCATGCCTGGTTCGTACTCATCCAGCAAGGCGTCATAGCGTTGTTCGGCGTAGCCCAGCGCTTCCGCTTTCTGCACATTCAGGTCGATGAGGCGGGCGAGGTAGGGTGCGAAGATGGCGTAGGTATTGGTTTCCCGAGCCTCGCGCCAGGCGTTTTTTGCGTGCGAAACCGCTACCGCCATCTCCGTAACTAGTGTCGACGGGAGCTTACGCGCCCGGTCAAAATCGCGCTGTGCTACCCGGATCAGGCTCGCCTCGGTTGAGGTGGCGTCAAGACCGCTTGTTTCTGGTTCCAGCTTGTCCAGTAGCGTACCGACATCGTCCGAGGTAAAATATTCGTGCGAGAGGGTCCGCAGTGTGGCGATCTGATGGGCTCGCGCTGTCGCCGCGCCGCCGGGCATGTAGGTTTCCTGGTCCCATTCCAGCACCGCCGCTGCCGCGTCCAGGTCCGCGACGCGTGCGAGCAAGCGCTTCAGTTCATCGAATGTATCTGACATGCATTAAGGTTTCTTCGTCTTCCAGTGTGGGGGAGATCCAACTGGAGAAGGCTATTTGTGGTTCTCGTGCATAGCGGATCAGGTTGAAAACTTCTCCGCTTTCTCCTCCTTGCCCCATACATCCGTCCTGCCTCACAGCCGAAGCCCTTTCGCTACCACCACACGCTCAGCGAGGTCGAAAAGGCCCTGCACGAGCAGGGCCAGCACGGCAGCAGGGATGGCTCCTTGCAGGATGAGGCTGGTGTCATCGAGGCGGATGCCGGTCAGGATGGGCTGCCCGTAGCCGCCCGCGCCGATAAGTGCGCCCAGCGTTGCCGTGCCTACGTTGATGACGGCTGAGGTTTGGATGCCCGCAAGAATCGAACGCGCCGCCAGGGGTAACTCGATCTGTCGGAGCCGCGTCATCGACGGCAGGCCGAGCGCCTCGGCGGATTCAAGCAGCGGACGCGGGATATCATTTAAGCCTGCATGGGTATTGCGGACGATAGGGAGGAGGCTGTAGAGAAAGAGCGCCACCATGGCTGGCGGTCCGCCGATGCCGAGGAGCGGAATCATAAACACCAGCAGCGCCAGCGACGGAATCGTGTAGATGACACCGACGGTGCCCAGGATCACCTTTTCCAGGGCCGATACCTTTGCCGCTATCACGCCGAGCGGAATGGCAACGAGCATAGCCGCCACCAGCGAAATTGCAACGAGGAAGAGATGCTCTTTGGTGTGTTGCCAAATTCTACCTACGAACGATGGAACTGCGCCAACCTGCTCGATGGATAGCCCCATGCTTTCCCGGAGAAAGTCCGCCGCAATCTGCCACTCAGGTGTCCGGTCGATACTGGCTCTGGCGTTCATGGAGATCATCTCTTCGACAGATATAGCGCCCGTCAGTGTGTCTAGTGCTGAGATAGCCTCCACGGGCATGTCGAGACGGTAGAGATAGACGGCTTCGTATGCGGGGAAGTACTCCAGATCATCTTCGAGCACGAGGAGGTCATAGTGACGTATCTCTGCGTCCGTGGAATACAGGTCGGTAGCGTCGATCGCCCCACTCATCAGGGCTTGGTACGAGAGGTCGTGGTCCATACCTCGAACGCCGGTATGTGGCAGATTGTACGCACGCCGCATTCCCGGCCACCCGTCTCCGCGATCTATGAACTCGTTGCTGAATCCCAAGGTCACATTGGGGTGAGCGCGGAGGTCGGAAATGGAATGGATGCCAAGCGAATCTGCCACGTTGCGCTGCATGCCGACCGCATACGTGTTGTTGAATCCCAGCGGCGTGGTCATGGCAACGCCATCGGCCCGCAGCACCTCATGCAGGTTGTCGGGGTTGATATCACGCCCGGCGTAGATCTCCTGCAGCACCGTTCCCGTGTATTCTGGGTAGATATCGATCTCGCCACTGAGGAGGGCAGCCCACAAGAAGCGCGTGCCGCCAAGTTCCTGGCGGTGCTGTGCTGGCACCCCCTTGTCTTCGATCAGTACCTCGGCCATGTCACCGAGGATGACGGATTCTGTAAATATTTTCGACCCGACGGTTACTGCATCCTGCGCGGCAGCTGCCTTATATCCAAAGCAGATCAGCAGCACAAGGGTCGGTATTATGCATCTCATAGATGACTTTGCAATACGGTGGGGATGCCGCCTACGGATGAACTCTATCTCACGAGCGTGCTTGCGCGTTTAACTTACTCGCCAACGTGCTTTCGACGGCTTTGTCCAGGTGGCCGTCGCGATACTCCTGGATGAGGTACCTGATGTCCTCGTTCTCCCAATTCAACTCCGAAAAAGCTTCGAGCGTCTCGCGGAGGCCTTCGACGGTATCGAGTGCTTCGCTTCGAGCGATTGGGGTCTCCATGTAGTGGGGAAAGAACGCTTTGTCGTCGTCTAGCTGGATCAGATCAAGCTCTGTGATTTCCAGATCGGTTGTATATCCATCGGTGAGGTCAGCCTCTTCGGCATCCAGCAGGGTGTAGCGCGCATCATACGAGCAGACCGATTCTCGCGCGAAGCGTAACTGGTACTTAGCTTTCAAGCCCAGCAGCCCGTCGTAACGATTCATAAACTCGTAATTGCCGCAGAAGCGCAGGGTGCCATTCCTCGCACGAAGATCCGAGATTTGCTCCACCCCGTTTTTTTCTGCGGCTTCCTTCCTTATGACCAGGCAGTAATTGGTCCGCGTGCCCAGCGGCGGCAACCACTCGAACTGGAAGCGTGCTTTGGACAGGTTGTTGAGCTCATCATGTATTGCGTCCTGCGTTTTCCCGCGGGGATCAATTCTGAGAAAGAGACAGCCCGTTCCCGTATAGCCGACAAACAGATCGATCCATCCGTTGATCAAGCTCGCGTAGTTCGTCACCGTTCCGCCATTAGGAATGCGCGCGTCGACGTGAACATCCAGGCTGCTTTCTTTGATAAACTGCTCTAGGAGCCTGGCTACGACGATGTTGGCTGCAAAGTCCTTGGAGCCAATAATAAGGTGCGGCCTATCGCGCGTAAGCCGATCCCGGGCGAAGGCATCGGGGCCGCCAATGAGGGGATAGAGCGCCAGGTCCGCGGTTGAGGCCGAGCCAATCAGGCTTTTCTGCAGATTCTCTATCTTCTTGACGTCGGTCTTGAGTTGCTTCCATTCTCTGGTCGTGAGTTCGATATCGCCAATTTTGATCTTGCTGAATATAAGTCTGACTCCCTCCAGAACGACCGGCAGAATGGACAGGGCCAGCAGCAGTAACACTTGGTCGGTGGAGCGGAAGGATGAGATATACAATTCCCAGGCCAAGAGCGCGATAACGAGCAGTTCGTAGGCGGCGATGCCGACGAGCACGTACCTCGGCATGCGTTCCTGTTGTTGGGTAGTTGCTTTGTCCTCGGTATGTTTCCTGGTGCTCATGCGGTGTATCGGGCTAATTTAACTTGACATATCTTCCATCGACATAGAGCACCTTACCGCGGTAGGGCCCGGTGAGGATATGCACTTTCGCTTTGATGGACGGCGCATTGCCGTCATCTACCCAGTCGAGCAGTAGAACGTGTGTGCCACGAGGTACGTGGTACACATTCCCCCCTTTGTCGCGCCCTTGTATAAGCTCAGCCGTCTGCCCCGTGTCAAGAATGGCCTCGGGGGTGCTGGCCGAAGGACGCTCCGCCGCCCGCCGCTGGATGCTCGCAAACGTATGGTCGAACGTTTGACTGGTATCCTGAGCGATCTCCCGATGCATGGCGTCAAACGTCTTCATGAACTCCACATTGTGCGGATTGAGCAACGAGGTCATGAAGTAGTAGTCCACGGGAAGGAGGGCCCCTTCGCACGACTCCTCATCAGCGTCTGTCGTTTCATCAATGACGCCGATTAGATGCTGCTGTGCGGGAAAGAGTTCGTAAAGCAGTTCCTCGCCGACCTTTTGAACAGCCGGGACGATCTGTACGGTAGAGGTGTCGATCAGGGCGTGGAAAGCTTGATACAGATCTGCAAACCCTCTGTTATTGCCACGACGCAATACATCAGCGAGATCGTCGGGGTATTGATATCCGCCCTCCTGCGTCACATAACCAATTGTGTATTCGGAAATCTCATTTATGTTTGATATAGATAGACTATCGAGTTGCCCTGTCTTTGCTTTGTTGGAGAACAATCGAATGCATGACTTAAAAATGGGCTGTTCGGAAAAGATGAACTGTCTTTCCCGTTCGCGTGTTTTTCTGAAAGGAAAAGTCGCTCTAGGTCCTGCGTTTTTACTATTGTCCGCAACAAGGTCTTCGGCTATGCCCCAGGGCATGAATACATAGTCAGGATCATATTCCATTCGCCTCAAAATCGCGGTAATCTTTTCTGGAATCTCACCATATCCTTCTTCGTACTGGGTTACATACGGTTTCCATTCACCGATGGCGATTTCGATGGGTTGGAGCGCCTGCGCGTGTAGGTGACGTGCGGACATCGACGCTGCGAGCAGAACAGAGATCGAAATGAGTAGTGCTCGTAATTGCATCTTCGCTGTAAGGAATCCACTCGTAGGTGCCTAGTCGTCGTCACCACGGACGAACAAGTGACTACAATTATACACTTTTCCTGAAGAAGATCTACCCCGGCAGGGGAGACGTCGTAAATCATACATCAAAACGGCATCTCATTCATCGACACGAACGGAGATCCCAGCATGTATATGGCGCTGTGCACGGATGAATTCCGTCACGAAGTCCTCAGCAGGTTCTTCAAGTAGCGTCTGGAACGGGCCTGCTTGAACTACGCGGCCCTCCCTCATGAGGATGACCGAGTCAGCGAAGAAACCCGCCTCTGCCAGGTCGTGAGTGACAAAGACGACGGTTTTTCCGAGCCGCTTGAAAATGTCGCTTAATTCGTCTTGCAGGTCGGCGCGGATCATTGGGTCGAGGGCACCGAGGGGTTCGTCGAGCAGCAGCACTGCCGGGTCGAGCATCAGTGCCCTCATCAGGCTCACCCGCTGGCGTTGCCCGCCGGAGAGTTGAGTAGGGAAGGAAGAGAGGCGATCAGCAGGTAATTGAACGAGTGTTGCCAGTTTCTGTACCCTCCCCTCGGTTTGTTCCTTTTCCCAGCCGAGGTGCCGGGCTACCAGGGTGATGTTGTCGTGCGCCGTCAGGTGAGGAAAAAGGCCGCCTTCCTGAATCACATACCCCATCCGGTGCCGGAGGGCTTCGATGTTGTGCGACCCGATCACCTCGCCCTCGAATTGCACTGTGCCGCTGTCGGGCTGGATGAGGCCAATCATCAGTCGCAGCAGCGTCGATTTGCCACAGCCACTCGGGCCGATGAGCACCATTGTCTGCCCCGGTGCAATGTGCAGGTCGAGCGGATGTAGCGCTGTGGTGGAGCCGTAGTGCTTGGATACCTGGTTCAGATCGATCATCCGCTTTGAATAGTGATGGCCCCAGCGGGTTTCAGTGAAAGCGGGGCAGGGCGCTCGAAATGAAAATAACGTGAGACTGTTTCATGCGCCGCGATGGGTGGATCCTACTCCTTGACAGCGCGTGGAAGTCTGCGTAGATTACGCGCCCGTTTGCCGAAGGCCCGGCGGTACATTCGCCAACGTAGCTCAGTTGGTAGAGCAGCTCACTCGTAATGAGCAGGTCACCGGTTCAAGTCCGGTCGTTGGCTCCTTAAAAAGCGCTTCATATGACGCAAAAAGGCTGATTATGAAGCGCTTTTGCTTTGTACTAAAATCTCGTACGAGACTCGTGGTACGACATAGGGACGAGTCTTTGTGTTTGCGCACGGTGCTGGGTATAAACACGCCTCCCCCGACTGCGAGTGCAAGGAGTGAGCAATCATCTTTTTCTCCTTCGTTCGCGTGAATCTTGAATAGGGTGTACAAGATTGCTGCTTTTGTCAATCACCCTACTCGACGAAATGTGCTTCCCAGGGACCTATCCCCGTGATCTGAATCACGGATGCTTCGTCTGCCCATACCGTATGAATCGCCCCTCGGGCATTTACATAATAGTCTCCCGGTCCAAACTGTTTGGCCTTTTCACGCGTTCCATCCACACCAAAAGCACCATACATTTTTCCCTGTAGAACGGTTACGCGTTCATCTTTGGGGTGCGAGTGGGGAGGCCTTGGGTTCAACCGGTCGTCGCAACGGTGGTTGTGTTTGCCAGCCGCAGGAACGCCTCCAGCGCCTCAGCCGGTGTTCTCCAGTCCAGCGTTTTGCGCGGCCG
>Ga0102947_1000421_pt1 | contig 15250 bp, 8 predicted proteins | sample SalPon2A_A_D2_MG_FD_78210 | JGI IMG/M metagenome (GOLD analysis project Ga0102947, IMG submission 78210) | Soil microbial communities from South San Francisco under conditions of wetland restoration - Salt Pond MetaG R2A_A_D2_MG | ecosystem: Environmental > Terrestrial > Soil > Wetlands | place... | reverse complement strand
ATGCCCCGCGCGGTTGAGTTGGTCGGCGCAGGCCAGCCCGGACGGTCCTGAACCCACCACTGCCACCTGCTTGCCGGTGCGATGCTTCGGCGGACGCGGCTGGACCCAGCCTTCTCGGTAGGCCCGCTCAATAATCTCCTTCTCGATCTGCTCAATGGTCACCGGATCTTCTACCAATCCCAGCACACAGGCACTCTCGCATGGAGCTGGACAGAGCCGTCCCGTGAATTCAGGGAAATTGTTCGTCGCCCGCAACCGCTCAAAGGCTTCGCGCCAGTTGCCGCGATACACCAGGTCGTTCCAGTCGGGGATGATGTTGCCGAGCGGGCAGCCACTCTGGCAAAAAGGAATGCCGCAATCCATGCAGCGCGCCGCCTGCTGGTGGATCTGCTCCTCGGGGAAGAGCTGATAAATCTCGCGGTAATCCTGCACCCGCTTCACCACCGGTCGCCGCGACGGTAAGGCCCGCTTGTATTCTAAAAAACCCGTTGGCTTTGCCATAGAAGAATCCGGTTCAAATGACTTTGACGAAAGAGGCAGAATGTACTCACGCCGCAACGTGAATGTCGGTAGCAGCAGGTTCTTCGACTTCCAACCTCCGCAGTGCATTGCGGTATTCGATGGGCATGACTTTGACGAACTCACTCACCGCAACGTCCCAGTTGTCTAGCACCCACTGGGCGGCATCGCTGCCCGTATATGCCAGATGGCGCTCTACCAACTCGTGGATCTCATCCATGTCTTCTTGATCAAGCGGTTCCAGCTCTACCATGTTGGGATTGCATCGGCGTTGGCGGAAGTCATGCGTGCCGTCCAGCACATAGGCGATGCCGCCGCTCATGCCTGCCGCAAAATTGCGCCCGGTAGGCCCGAGCACCACCACACGACCGCCTGTCATGTATTCGCACCCATGATCGCCGATGCCCTCCACCACCGCCCGGACGCCGCTGTTGCGCACGCCGAACCGCTCGCCGACGCGGCCTCGAATGAACACCTCGCCGCTCGTAGCGCCATACAGAGCCACGTTGCCGATGATGATGTTCTCATGGGGTACAAACCCGGCATCCTCGGGCGGCGTGATAACGACGCGGGCTCCCGAAAGCCCCTTACCCACGTAGTCGTTGGCCTCACCCGTCAGATGGAACGTAATGCCCGGTGCGCCAAAAGCCGCAAAGCTCTGTCCGGCGGAGCCATGCGCCCGAATGGTAATCGTGTCATCTGGCAACCCGGCGCACCCATACTTTCGAGCCACCGCATGGCTTAGCATGGTCCCGAACGTCCGGTCTCCATTGGTGATTTCAGTGGCGATCTCGACGGGTTTTTGACGCTTCAACGCGGGTTGCGCTGCGTCGATGAGCATATGATCGCGTTTGGCAGCAAGGCCGTGATCTTGTCCTTCGGCATCAAAAGCTGCTACGATGTCGGGCATGACCGGGCGATGCAAGACCGGCGCGAGGTTCAGGTGGCGGGCCTTCCAGTGGGTGATGTCCTCGCGCTGGCACAAGTGCTCGACCTGCCCGACCATCTCGTCCAGCGTGCGGTAGCCCAGTCGGGCCATGATGGTGCGTAATTCCTCGGCGATGAAGTGGAAAAAGTTGACAACATGCTCCGGCTGCCCGATACACTTCTCGCGCAGCACGGGATCTTGCGTGGCGATGCCGACGGGGCAGGTGTTGAGGTGGCACTTGCGCATCATGATGCAGCCGAGGGCAACGAGCGGGGCCGTCGCAAATCCAAATTCGTCCGCGCCGAGCAGCGCCGCTATCGCCACATCGCGACCTGTTTTGAGTTGGCCGTCACATTCGATCCGTACCCGGCGGCGTAGTGCGTTGCGCACGAGCGTCTGGTGTGTCTCTGCCAGCCCCAACTCCCATGGCATGCCCGCGTGCATAATGGATGTTTGTGGCGAGGCACCCGTCCCGCCATCGTGACCACTGATGAGAATGACATCGGCCTTGCCTTTGGCGACGCCGGCAGCAATGGTACCGACGCCTGCCTCAGAAACCAGCTTCACCGAGACCCGCGCTTCGGGATTGGCATTTTTGAGATCGTGGATGAGCTGGGCGAGGTCTTCGATAGAGTAAATATCGTGATGCGGCGGCGGCGAAATCAAGCCCACATACGGCGTCGAATGGCGTGTTTTGGCGATCCAGGGATAGACTTTCTTGCCCGGAAGCTGCCCGCCCTCGCCTGGCTTCGCGCCCTGCGCCATCTTGATCTGAATCTCATCGGCGCTGGCGAGGTAGCTGATCGTCACCCCGAACCGTCCTGACGCCACCTGCTTGATGCGGCTACGCTTCGGGTTGCTGGCGGCATACCGCGACGGGTCTTCTCCCCCTTCGCCGGTATTGCTGCGACCGCCCATTTCATTCATCGCCTCGGCCAACATCTCATGCGTCTCGGAAGAAATCGAGCCATACGACATCGCACCGGTTTTGAAGCGCTTGACGATCTCCGTCCAGGGCTCTACTTCCTCAATCGGAATCGCACGCGAGGGATCATCTGCAAAGTCGAGCAGGCCCCGCAACGTGCCGAACTGCTGGTTCTGCTCATTCACCCTCGCAGCGTATTCGGCATAGGTGGCGGGATCTTTCTGACGGACCGCGTGCTGCAAGGTCGCCACCGTCATGGGATTGAAAACATGGTGCTCGCCCCCGCGCCGCCACTGGTATCGTCCACCGACGGGCAGATCCAGCATGCCATCGACGGGCACGGGCGGGAACGCGGCTCTGTGATTGATGCGCATCTCTTCGCCTATCTCCTCCAGACCAATCCCGCCGATCCGCGAAATGGTCCCGGTGAAATAGCGATCTACCACATCATCGGCCAGCCCTACCGCTTCAAAAATCTGCGCGCCGTGATAGCTTTGCAGCGTCGAGATGCCCATCTTCGAGAGCACCTTGAGCAAGCCTTTGCCCGCTGCCTTGATAAAGTGTGCTTCGGCTTCCTCCCGGCCCACATCTCCCAGATCACCCCGTTCAGCAAGTTCGCGCACCGAATCCAGCGCGAGGTAGGGGTTGATGGCGCTGGCTCCGTAGCCGATGAGTGCTGCCAGATGATGCACCTCGCGTGGTTCTCCACTTTCGACGATGAGGCTGCACCGCGTCCGCTGCTTCGTGCGGATCAGGTGGTGATGCACCGCCCCGATCGCCAGCAATGCCGGGATAGGTGCCCGCTTCCGGCCTGCCTTTCGATCCGACAGAATCAGCAAGCCATAGCTATTCGTGACCATCTCGGATGCTTGCTTGCTCAGTCGCTCAAGGGCTGACGCGAGCCGTCCTTCGCCCGACGGATCGAACGTGGCATCCAGGGTGATGGTGCGCAGGGGATTTCGGTCGAATGCCCGGAGACGAGCCAGATCGGCATTGGTCAGGATGGGCTGATGCAGGCGTACCTGGCGAGCGTGCTGCGGCGTTTCCTGGAACAGGTCGCCCTCGCCGCCGAGGAAGAGATACAGTGACGTGATGATCTCTTCGCGGATCGCATCCAGCGGCGGGTTGGTAACCTGCGCAAAACGCTGCTTGAAATAATCGTACAGTGGACGGGACTGGTCGGACAGCACGGCGAGGGCGGTATCGTTGCCCATGGAGCCGAGCGGCTCTTTGGCGTCGCGTCCCATCGGGCCGAGGATGAGGCGCAGGTCTTCGAGCGTGTAGCCAAACAGTCGCCGAAGGGTCGTCCGTGCTGAGGGGTCGGTCTTCGGTACATCCGACGGTACGGGCAAATCTTTCAACTTCACCAGATGGTCGTTGAGCCACTGCCGATACGGTTGCCGTCCCGCCATCTTTGCTTTGATCTCTTCATCGGGCACCACGCGGTGCTCTTCCAGATCCACCAGAAACATGTGGCCAGGCTGCAAGCGGCCCTTTTCTTGCACATTGGCGGGGTCAACATTGAGCACGCCCGCTTCAGAGGCGAGGACGACGTAGCCATCCTTTGTGATCGTATAGCGCGAAGGGCGCAGGCCGTTGCGATCCAGCATGGCACCGAGGTAGCGCCCGTCGGTAAAGGGCAGCGTAGCGGGGCCGTCCCATGGCTCCATCAGGCAGGCATGGTATTCGTAAAACGCCCGGCGGTCATCATCCATCGCTTCGTGATGCTCCCACGCCTCTGGGACGAGCATCATCATGGCATGGGGCAATGAGCGTCCGGTGAAGTAGAGTAGTTCGAGCGCGTTGTCGAGGATCAGCGAGTCGCTGCCTGCTTCGTTGAGGACGGGCAACAGCTTCTGCATGTCATCGCCAAAGCGATCCGAATGAAAAACGGCCTCACGGGCTTTCATCCAGTTGACGTTGCCGCGCAGGGTGTTGATTTCGCCGTTGTGGCTGAGGAAGCGGAAAGGTTGCGCCAGCGGCCAGCGGGGCAGCGTGTTGGTCGCAAAGCGCGAATGCACCATGGCCATCGCGCTCGCCATCAGCGGGTCGGCGAGGTCTGGGAAGTAGGGCCCAAGCTGATCGGTCATCAGCATCCCCTTATACACGAGCGTGCGTGTGGAGAGGCTGGCGATGTAGAAAGTATCGCTTTCCTGCATGGTGCGGGCACGGTGCTCAGCGATCTTGCGGATCACATAAAGTTTGCGCTCGAAAGCAGTCCGGTCCAATCCTGTATTACCCACAAAGGCATGCCACATGGTCGGCTCTGCCGCGCGGGCCACGGTACCTAGCTGGATTGCGTCCGTGGGCACAGCACGCCATCCCAGAAAATCTTGCCCTTCCTCCGCCACAATCTGCTCAAAGAGTGCCTGAAGCTGTGCTCGCGGCTCCACTTCCTGGGGCAAGAAAACCATACCTACGCCGTACTGCCCGGCTTCCGGAAGTTCAATACCGATTTGAGGACAGCGTGCTGCGAAGAAGGCATGCGGTACCTGAATCAAGATGCCCGCTCCATCGCCGGTACGCGCATCACATCCGCAGGCCCCCCGGTGCGCCAGACGAACGAGCAGATCCAGTCCCTGCTGCACGATACGGTGCGAGGGCTCGTTGCTGAGGTGACACAGAAAGCCGACACCGCAGGCATCATGTTCAAAGCGCGGATCGTAAAGGCCGTCGGTACAACCTGGATGGGGCATAAGCGCAGGGGGTGAGGGTCACTCCCTCGGCCCTGTGCCTGTCAGGGCTACCTTAACCGAGTGAGTGACGGGTGGGCTAGCCTCCGCTGGGGAGACTAATAAGGTGTCGGGGTAAGGGCACTCTCACCAGGAGAAGGGATGGTATGGGGCAACAATACATATTGAGCATACCACCAATAGCGAGACACCGCAGCATAGCCGTTCCGCTAGGCAAAAGAGTGGAAATACTATGTATGATGCTTCGATACATATTCTGCCTAAAAGCGGATATAGCGTCACATTAACAATAAATCTGCAAAAGCTGCCCCTGTCAAGACGTAGGAAGCCGCACACTCAAGGAGGCACAACCAGGCCAAAATCAGCGGAAGCGGTTCCAGTAAAAATGATTAAGCTTTTTGCTTATTATTATTTAGAATATTATGTGTTTTGGAAATATATACCTCTATTTTCATGGCAAAAAGATTTGATTGCCTAAAAATATTTTTCAGCTTCACAATAATTTAACACTGCCTGGGCCGGATACGCACGAGTAGCCTTCTTCTCCAATAATCCTCTGACCTTCAAAATCGGTCTAAAACGGCTCGCAAGAGCCTTTTCTCGGTCAATGATCTCCGTTGTAATCATCATTTATTTGGTCAATAATACCTTGAAATATGCCGCATCCTTTTTCTGGAAGCGCTACCAGAAAATACATAGTAAATTAATTTTATTAGGAAAGCGATTTTATTTTATGAACTTCTTGATATCAATTGTTCTAATGACTTAAGATAATTAGGAATTTGCATTTCAAACCTAAATAATGCCGCGTGTGACCCCCTGTTGCACTGTAATGCGAATTCGATCACCCAGCCTCGCCAGCAGATGCTTCAACGCGGGGCCTCCTTCACATCAATCCCCAACGATCTATGCGGACGATCCTCTTCATGTTGCTTCTGTTGTTTGCCAGCACCCTGCCCGTATGGGCGCAGGAAGCCGAGCCCGTTCCTCAGGAGACGGTCGAAACGGCTGTAGCGCTGACGCAAACCCACCTCAATTTCGTCTGGACCATTCTCGCTGCCGTTCTGGTCTTTTTCATGCAGGCAGGCTTCGCGCTTCTCGAAACGGGATTTACCCGCTCGAAAAATGCCGTCAACATCATTATGAAGAACGTGATGGACGTGTCGGCAGGGGCGCTCGTGTTTTTCATTCTCGGCTTTGGCCTGATGTTTGGTACCACCCTCGGCGGCTGGATCGGTACGGATGGTTTCTTCTTGAGTGGCCTCGGCGGTGATCCCTGGACGTATGCGTTCTTTGTTTTCCAGGCAGTGTTTGCTGCTACGGCAGCTACGATTGTCTCAGGGGCAGTGGCCGAGCGCACGAAGTTCACAGGATACCTGATCTTCTCGGTCGTCATCACGGGCCTGATCTATCCCGTGTTCGGCTCCTGGGCGTGGGGAAGTCTTTTTAATGGTTCTGGCTGGCTCGAAGCGCTCGGCTTCATCGACTTCGCCGGCTCAACCGTCGTACACTCGGTCGGTGGCTGGGCTGCGCTTGCAGGTGCCATGGTGGTGGGTGCTCGTGTGGGCAAATATGATGAGAACGGCAAACCGCGCCACATCCCCGGTCATAGCCTTCCGCTTGCGGCGTTGGGCGTCTTCATCCTATGGTTCGGCTGGTTCGGTTTCAACGCGGGCTCGACCACTGAGGGCAGCACCGACATCGCGCTCATTGCTATTAACACATTCCTCGCAGCCGGAGCCGGGGCCACCGCGGCTATGCTGGTGACGTGGATACGCAGCGGCAAACCCGATGCCCCGATGACCCTCAACGGTGTGCTGGGCGGGCTGGTTGGTATTACGGCAGGCTGCGCCAACCTCACGCCCGGCTTTGCGATCATAACAGGGTTGGCTGCCGGAGTAATCGTCGTGTATGCGTCCCTCTTCATCGAAAAATTCGTGGATGACGCTGTTGGGGCCGTAGCCGTTCATGGCGTCTGTGGAGCCTGGGGCACGCTGGCGGCGGGCCTCTTCGACAGCGCTGGCATGTTCAACCCGTCCACCATTGGCGTCCAGCTTCTGGGCATTGCCGCGGCGTTCCTATGGACGTTCCCGGTAAGCTATATCATCTTCTCGATCATCAAGAAAACCGTTGGCTTGCGTGTCAATGGCATGCTCGAAGAAATCGGCCTGGACTTGCACGAGCATGACAACCGCGCCTATCCCGAATTCCTCCCAGAAGACGAACTTGCCGCCGCAGAAGTCTGAAAGGGGCTTCGGCGAGTTCTTCAGCAGGCAAAGGCCAGCCTGCATCTATTTCTCACATCGAAAACTGGAACTATGATGAAGACTACCCGACCTTTCTCCTGGTGCTCCTGCCTGGCGCTTCTGGCTCTGCTCACGCTACCGGCAGCAGCGCAACCTGTCAGCCTCGGAGCCGATGTGGTAAGCCGCTATGTGTGGCGCGGTTTCGATTTTGGCGAGTCGGTCAGCGTCCAACCGGCGCTCGCTTTCTCCAAGAGTGGTCTTGAAATTGGCACCTGGGCCTCCTACTCGGTTGGGGCCGAGGGGGCCGGGGCCAATGAGCACGATATCTGGATAGGCTATACCGCCGAGACCGTCAGCGCAGGCAGCTTTTCGCTCGGCGTCACGGATTATTACTTTCCAGCCCCCGATGGCACGGGCTTTTTCTCGTTTGACGGCGACGGCGAAGGGGCGCACTGGATTGAGCCGTATGTGAGCTACACCGGCCCTGCCTCTTTTCCGCTTACCCTCTACGGAGCCGTCTTCGTCCACAATGACCCAGACAACTCTATCTACCTGCAGGCCAGCGCGCCCACAGAAATCGAGGGGATCGGGTTGGAGTTTGTGGCCGGAGCCGTGGCTGGGGAAAGCGGATTTTACGGCACAGAGGGATTTGCGCTTGTGAACCTGGGCGTCACGGCTTCCAAGGACATTCCGATTACGGATCGGTTCGCCCTGCCGGTAAGCGTGTCGTATATCCTCAACCCTGACATGGAACGGACCTATCTGGTGTTCGGGCTTAGTTTCTGACAAGTACCCCCCATCGCTCCGTACCCAAAAAGAAGCCCCGCTGACGCGTTTACCAGTCAGCGGGGCTTCTTCACTCACAAGAACCTACAATCAAAGCGCAGCAGCTTCTTCAGAAGCCCGTTCCTGTCTGCCGGCTCCCTTTTTCTTGAGCAGGACCATCAATACGGAAATATCCGCCGGACTGACGCCGCTGATGCGGGAGGCCTGCCCGAGGTTGTCTGGCTCGATCTTCGCGAGCTTCTCGCGCGCCTCCATCGAAATGGTGTCGATAGCAGCGTAGTCGAAATCATCGGGGATGCGCCATCCTTCCATCTGCGCCATCTTGCGAACCATTTCCTCCTGCCGCTCCACGTACCCGGCGTATTTCAAGTCAATCTCCACGAGTCGGGCGGTCGGCTCCATGCCGGGTGCCGGGGTGATGATGTCGTCCGCCAGCTTTGCATGATCCAGCAAGTCCGAAAGATCCACCTGCGGGCGTAGGGCCAGTTTCACAAGACGCTCCGGCTGGTCGATGGGCGAGGTGCCGACAGCCTCCAGGTAGCTGTTAGCCTGCTCTGGACGGATGTTGGTTTCTTCGAGGGCCTGCATGGTCGTGGCGAGCGCGTCCTGCTTGGCTTTCATGCGCTCGTAGCGTGCTTGCGTAGCCAGGCCAAGTGCATAGCCCAGTTTGGTCAGCCGCAGATCTGCGTTGTCCTGGCGCAGCAAGATGCGATGCTCGGCCCGCGAAGTGAACATGCGGTACGGCTCTTCGGTACCTTTCGCCACAAGGTCGTCGATCAGCACACCGATGTACGCCTGCGAGCGTGGCAGCACTACCGGCTCCTTGCCCCGCAACCGCTGCACGGCATTGATGCCCGCGATGAGCCCCTGCGCCGCTGCCTCTTCGTAGCCCGTTGTCCCGTTGATTTGCCCGGCGAAGAAGAGGCCCTCCACCAGTTTGGTCTCCAGGCTGTAGCGAATTTGATAGGGCGGGAAATAATCGTATTCGATGGCATAGCCGGGCCGCAGCATGTGGACATTCGCCATCCCCGGCACCGTGCGCAGCGCCGCAAACTGTACCTCTTCCGGCAGACTCGTCGAGAAGCCGTTGACGTAGACTTCGTGCGTGTGGCGCCCTTCTGGCTCCAGGAAAAGCTGGTGCCGTTCCTTGTCGGCAAAGCGGTCGATTTTGTCTTCGATAGACGGACAGTAGCGCGGTCCCCGACCCTGAATGCGCCCGGCAAACATGGGGCTGCGGTCGAAGCCGGTGCGCAGCAAGTCGTGCGTCTCCGGTGAGGTGTAGGTGAGCCAGCAGGAAATCTGTTCGTCTGGCAGCGCATCGGTCATGTAGGAAAACGGACTGGCTTCGGGATCGCCCGGCTGCTCCTGCAACACGGCATAATCCAGCGTGCGTCCATCGACGCGGGGCGGCGTGCCCGTCTTGAGCCGCCCGCTCTCGAAGCCGAGGCGGTGCAAGGTACCCGTCAGCCCGGTGGAAGCGCGCTCGCCCATCCGCCCGCCGCCATAGTTGCGCTCGCCGATGTGGATGAGGCCGTTCATAAACGTGCCGCTCGTCAAAATCACACACCGCGCCTTGAACGTCTGGCCGAGCTGGGTCACCACGCCCGTCACTTCACCATCTTCGACGATGAGATCGGTTGCCATATCTGAACGCATGAACAGGTTGGGTACCGACTCCAGTTCTTCGCGGACGGCGGCGGCATAGTCCATCCGGTCGCACTGCGCACGCGGCCCCCACACGGCAGGCCCCTTGCGCTGATTGAGCATCCGAAACTGAATCCCCGCGCGGTCAGTGACGCGGCCCATGATGCCGCCGAGCGCGTCGATCTCGCGCACGATGTGTCCTTTCCCGATACCACCGATGGCGGGGTTGCACGACATCTTGCCGATGGCTTCCAGATTCATAGTGATGAGCAGCGTCCGTGCGCCCATCCGAGCCGCCGCTGCTGCCGCTTCCGATCCGGCGTGCCCGCCGCCCACCACAATGACATCGTATTCGAAGTAGTTCATATGAGCTATTAGCTTTCAGCCGTTAGCTGTCCGCTTTATTTTCCAATACAGAAGCGGGAGAAAATCTGATCCAGCACATCTTCGTTGGTGATTTCGCCGGTGATGGCACCGAGTTCGTGGAGGGCGGCGCGCAGGTCGAGGGTGAGCATATCGCCACTGAGGCAGGTATCGAGGGCCTGCCGGGCGGCGCGGACGGCGTCCAGCGCTTTGTGCAGATGCTGGCGGTGGCGCTGGTTCATCACCACGGGCGAGGCATCGGCTTCACTCAGACCATGCGCCACGCTGTCGAGCAGCAACTGGATGAGGTCACCGAGCGCCTCCACATCGTGCTTGCCATCTTTGGCTGAGATGGCAACGAAAGAGAGGCTGCCGAAGTTCGGGTCATGCACCGCCTCCACTTTGTCGCGCTTGTTGCCGATCAAGATGGTTTTGAAATCGGGGCGGGCGGTGACATATTCCAGAAATGCCGTTTCCATCGCGTTCAGCCCCTCGGCGAGGTCGTAGACGTAGAGCAGAATGTCGGCGTGTTCGATGGAGCGATGGGCGCGGCGGACGCCTTCGGCCTCGATAGCGTCGGACGTTTCCCGCAGCCCTGCCGTGTCGATAAATCGGAAGCGGATGCCTTCAATCTCAGTGTCGGCTTCGATCTCATCGCGGGTGGTACCGGGCGTGGCGCTGACGATGGCGCGGTCGCGGCCTAGCAGGGTGTTCAACAACGTTGATTTGCCTGCGTTGGGCCGCCCGCCGATAACCACGCGCACGCCATCGCGCAAGAGTTCTCCCAACTGATAGGAATCGAGCAAATCCGACAGCAGCTTGTCGGCGCGGTCCAGCAGCCTTTCGAGTCGGTCCCGGTCGGCAAACTCGACATCTTCCTCAGAAAAATCCTGCTCTAGCTCGATGAAGGCGCAGAGTTCGAGCAGTTCGTCGCGAAGCCGCCCCAGCCAATCTGAATAGCGACCCTGCAAATGGGTTAGCGACACCCGGTGCGCCCGCGACGATGACGCATGAATCAGATCGGCGACCGCCTCGGCCTGGGCCAGGTCCATCTTGCCGTTCAGAAAAGCGCGCTGCGTGAATTCGCCCGGCTCAGCCAGCCGGGCTCCGTGATGGACAAGTGTTTCCTGAATCAGCGTCGGCGCAAAATCGCCGCCGTGGCAGGAGATCTCGACGACATCTTCGCCCGTCACCGAGCGCGGTGCCCGGAAAACCGTCACCACTACCTGATCAATGTCCTCGTCATCGGGCGTCTGCATAAAGCCGACATGCGCCGTATGCGAATCGGCTGTTGAAAGGTCCTTTCCCCGAAAGCACGCCGCTGTGATCTCGATAGCTTTCGGGCCAGACAGCCGTACGATAGCCAGTGCCGCCCGTCCGCGTGCGGTTGCCAGTGCTGCTATCGTGTCTGCCACAGGGGTCATCGCCTAGAAAAATAACATCCAACAAAAAACGTGAGGGCGCTACAAGGTCAATCGACCGGCACCCTCACGTTTTGCGTTTCACGTTTTACGCGCTCAGGTGCGCACCTTCTTGCCTCCTTTCTTGGCCTTACCGTTGCGCGAAAGTTTGGCAGTGCGGGCGTCCTTTTTGCTGCCTTTACCGTTCCCGCTCGCCGCCTCCGTTTTTTTTTCAACTTCTAACTGATGGTTGATGTACTTCTGCTGGATGGCGGTGATCACATTGTAGCAGAGGTAGTAGAGACTCAGGCCAGACGGCAAGCTGTTGAAGATGACGAAGAGCATGATCGGCATGAAGTACATCAGCATCTTGCCCTGCATGCCTGCGGTTGGCGTGGCCTGTACCCGCATCTGAACAACCAGCGAAAGCCCCATCAGCAGCGTGAAGCCCGCCACGTAATCACCATAGAAAGGAATGGTGAATGGCAGGTTGAGGATGACATCGGGCGCGGAGAGGTCGTTGGCCCAGAGAAAGCCCTGCTGCCGAATCTCGATAGACTGCTGCAGGAACTGCCACAGCGCGATGATAATGGGGTATTGCAACAGCATCGGGAGGCAGCCACCCAGCGGGTTGACCTTCTGCTCCCGGTACATCTTCATGGTCGCTTCCTGCTGCTTCTGCGGGTCGTCCGCATACTTCTCCTTGATTTCCTGCATCAGGGGCTGCAACTCGCGCATCCGCGCCATGCTGCGGTACGACGTCTTCGTCAGCGGGTAGAGCAGCATCTTGATCGTGATGGCGAAGATGATGATCACCAATCCGAAGTTCGAGATGAAGCCGCTCAGAAACGTGAAGAAGGGGATGAAGATGAACTTGGCGAGGGGCCGCGTCATCCACGCGAACGCATCCCAGCCATAATCGACCATGCCATAGAGACCCCGGTCGAATTTCGAGATGCGGTAGAACTCCAGCGGGCCAAGGTACATCGTGAATTCGTCGGCCTCAGCAGTCGGTGCAGGCATCAGCAGGCTGGCGCGGTAGCTCTCGCGCAACCCCGGATCGTCCAGTTCGCCGAAGCGCTCGCCTACGAGTTCGGCCTCCCGCGCAGGTGTTTCTGGCATCACCGTGGCGGTGAAATACTTGTTTTTGACCGCGATCCACGAGACGTCGCCGCGCAGGGTCATTTCCTCAAATGTGTCGCTGTCCAGCGCGATGCCTTCGACCTCCCCGCCGCTTCGGGCATAAGCACCCAGCTTGATAGCTTCCTCTTTCCGGTTTGTTGCGGACTCGGTGAAGGGCAACGCGCCGTTCCAGGCCAATTCGTAGCCATCGTCCGTCTGAAACGCGGACGGGTTGATCTGCTCAATCCGCAGCCCCACATCGTACTCTTCGGGCGTGAAGGTGTAGGTCTGGCGGATGGTGCCGGAGCCCAATTTGGTTTCAAAGCTCAGGCTGGCTCCGGCCTCTGTCACACGCAACGTGTCGTCGTTGAAGCTCGGCTCGAAGAACAGCGTGCGGGTATCGATGAGGTGGCTGGTAGGCGTCGTGAAGACCATGCTAAGTGCGCCAGCCGCCGACGAATCAACGAGTTGGACGGGCGTCTCCTGGTCGAACTTGAAGTATTCTTTCAACACGAAGGAAACGAGCGTGCCCCCTTTCGTCGAGAACTGCGCCTGGTACAAGTCGGAATCGACCGTGATGAGTTGGGCCTCGCCCTCTTGGGCCGCCGCCATGACGGAATCGGTAGCCGAAATGGTGGTTTGTGGCGCGGTGACGAGTTCGTCCTGCGGGATTTCTGGCTCCGGTTGCGCCACCACCTGCGTATCAACAATGGCCTGCTCTTCGCCTACAGGCTGTGGCTGCGGGGGCGGTGTCAAAAAATACAGCCACACAAACATGATGAGGCCGATGAGCACCGTCGCAATGACAACGTTCCGATCCACGGTATTCTCTCAGATAAATGGCGGGGCTAGATCCCTGCTCCCCAAGCGGTTGGCACGAGCAATGTAAGCATGTCGTTACGGAAGGTCGTCAGGGCAGTTCCACTGCTCACCGACAATTCACCTGTGCGGCGAGCCGTTCCAGTGCCCTCGGCAAATCCTGCCCAATACAGGTGTCTCCCTTCGCCACCTTGCCGCGAAAAAGAATCATCACCGTAAGCGTTTCGGAACGATGTAGAAAGAGGTCTACCAGCGCATGTTGATGCACCCGGTAGACCTCTCGCAGAAGGCGTCTGATACGATTCCGTTCGACGGCAGTGCGCGTGCGACCCGGCGCAAAACCAACCTGCACCGGTACCGACTGCCCTGTTTCCGTCCGAGGCACTGCCCTGAACAATAGCCGGATACAACCGGCGGTCACCGTCCCCACATCGTCGCGGCTCCTATCGAAGAGGGGACGAATTAAGCGCCGCCTTTTAAGATGGGCGACGCGCGGGAAGGTGTTGCGGCGAATGGTGGGCCTCGTCGGGCTTATTTGCCGGGGGAATTGTCGCTGACGCTGAGGCGCTTGCGGCCTTTCTTGCGGCGGCGCGCCAGCACGTTGCGACCATTCTTCGAACTCATCCGCGCACGGAAGCCATGCTTGTTCTTGCGCTTGCGGCGGCTGGGTTGATACGTACGTTTCATCGGTTCTTACTAAAGTCTAAAGGATCTTCTAGCGTGAGGATGGCTTTAACGCGAGCACCCGGGGCTTGTTGCTCAAGACCCGGCCTCTTCAGCCCGCAGAGGACAGCTAAGATACAAAATAGCGCCCCAATCGCAAGATATTTGCTTGACTTTCACTAAAAACGAGCGTACCATCACCCTTTCCTGGCGGGAATAGCTCAGTTGGTAGAGCATCAGCTTCCCAAGCTGAGGGTCGCGGGTTCGAGTCCCGTTTCCCGCTCTTCCGATTTTGGAGTGGGGATTTTTGATTTTAGATTGGTCGGGCTGAACGCATTCGCTTCCTTCATTCCAAAATCCGCAATCTAAAATCAAAAATGATTACCGGGCGGTTAGCTCAGTTGGTTTTGAGCGTCTGGTTTACACCCCGAAGGTCGGGGGTTCGAATCCCTCACCGCCCACCCTAAGCCTTTGCAAACATCGTTTTGTGAAGGCTTTTGTTTTTATGGGTACAACAAATCCTTTTAGAATGGCGCATGAAAAGTTGGGCGTGCGTTATTTCTAATTTGACTACTGTGGAATTCCATGAAGAGCCACAGACAAGCCAGAACAACGGATAATGGGCTGTTGCTTCTAAGAAATTGGTGTTTTATCATGGATTTGGACAGGGTAGCAGGGTGTCGGACCGAGTAGCATCATTTCGTAGCTGCACCTCCTTGCGCTGTAATGCCTCCCAGAGGGTCGCCTGAACCATGTGCCGCGACTTGAGCGGATTAAAACGATTGCGTCGAAGTCCAGGGTCAGGATTCCTTCCAGCTGAACCATGTGCCGCGCCTAGAGCGGATTAAGCTGGAGACAATGCGCTTAGAGCAATACGTCGCCTCACACGCCTTTCCAGACAGGAGTACTTATGCGAATCAGGTTTTCCTCTGGAAAAAGGAACCTTCATTGAGTCCAGGGCTGCAATGGGGTAGCATAGTGAGACAGAGGTGATGGTCATGAGCTTACAGGAAATGAAAGAAGCGATTGCTAGTCTGCCACCCCACGAGCAGGCTGAGTTGGCTGCATGGCTGAAAACACAGCAACAACCGCTACCCAAGAAAACGCCCACATACACCCCCGTGCCGTACGCACGCATTGCT
>Ga0102947_1000419_pt1 | contig 15315 bp, 13 predicted proteins | sample SalPon2A_A_D2_MG_FD_78210 | JGI IMG/M metagenome (GOLD analysis project Ga0102947, IMG submission 78210) | Soil microbial communities from South San Francisco under conditions of wetland restoration - Salt Pond MetaG R2A_A_D2_MG | ecosystem: Environmental > Terrestrial > Soil > Wetlands | place... | reverse complement strand
TGGCAAACACACGACAGAAAATCTCGATGTTCAGTTTGTGAAACAGGCTGCCCACGAGCGGGACGCGTATCAGATAGCGGTGTATCATAAAGCGGCCCTTGTCGGATTTGGCAAAGGCCACCCAGGCCCCCACCAATGCGACGCACCCCAGAAAAACCCATCCATAGTTGGCGTCCATCCAGTCGGCGAAGGCCAGCGTCTTCTGCGTCAACGGGGGCAGGGTTACGTTCATGCCCTCGAACAGGCGGGCCGTCTCGGGAAAGATGTACCAGATGTACCAGACGAACGCGGCGATGAGCACGGCAATGGTGATGGCCGGCGTAATCATAGCGCTACGCACACTCTTCTTGAATTCGTTCTGGCGCTCCAGGAAACGGGCCGTCGACTCGTAAATCTCGGCCATGTTACCCGAGCGAGAGGCGATACCCAGCATGTAGGAAGTAAACTTGCCCATCATGTGCTGGTGCTTCAGGAAGGCCTGCTGCGCGTCCATGCCGCCCTTGAGGTCGGCGTTGAGATCGCGGATGACCTGCCGGAGGCTTTTCGACGAGACGTCGTTGACGAGCAGGTTGAGCACCTCGTCGAAGGGCAACTGGTCACTGAGCAGGTTGGCGGCCAGGCGGACGAACATAATCATGTCGCCGCGGGGCGGTTTGCGCTGGACGTGGAAGAGCTTCTTGTTGACCCCGATGACTTCGAGGCCCATCTTGCGCAGGGCGGCGCTGAGTTCTTCGGCAGAAAACGCCTTCTGCTCGCCCTTGACGATCTGCCCGTTGGCATGCTTCACCTTGTAGGAATACACCCGCCGCTCCTGCAAGCCTTGCTGCCGGAACTGGTGCTTGGTCGCTAGCTCGCCTACTTTTTTGGTAGCCGAGCGCTTGGAGTTAGCAAACACCGTCCCTTGCACGGGCTGCCCTGATCGGCCTATCCCGCTAAACTTGAATTCCTTGACTGCCATCCTGGTCTGTCTACGTTTACGCGTCTGGTATGCCCAAGCCGGGGCTATCCCGGTCCTAATTCGCCCGAAGCGACGGTTGTACGTTTCGGCCAAAAGCGCGTCAGGCTTAAGACATCCCCGGTGTAAATCCTGTATCTCTCCGATTTGCTACGCTGCCAGCACTGTGCAAGAAATGTTAATCGTTCTGTATCTATCGAATGGTCGATACGCTTTCGTGCCCGGCAGCCTTTCAATCATAAAATTTGATAAATCCCTGTTGCCAGAAGCGTGGTCGGAAAGTGGTGGTCTGTTTGGCTTCTTTAAAAATGGCCTGCTGGTGTTTTAAGTCCAGCACATACAGGCTCGTCCCCCATACCATGCCCAGTAAGCTAGCAGCTACTATCAGCCGAAGTATCCACGGAGAGGACCGCCACGGCGTGTAGCCTGCCTGGGTACCGCTTTTTAGCCAGAGACCCCAAGCCCAACCCGTAATAAGCACCATTGCCAACTGGCTTAAAGGCATAATAGTGATTCCGCTCAACAAGGCGTGCCCGATAGCTGCCACCAGCGATGCCGTCAGCGCCACCTGGACGACCTGCTGCTGGCTGGTAGCTGCCGCATGGGTTTTAAAGCACCGCACGAGGGCCAATAGTCCCCATAGAAACAGCCCCGTGATGAGCAGCGTGGCGGGTAGCCCCCACTCAGCAGCCCACTGCAATACGACGTTGTGAGGATGCGCTGCCAGATCCTCAACCTGATAGGCATAATGCATGGGGCCGACGCCCAGCAACGGATGCTGCTGCACCATCAGCCAGGCCCGCTCCCACAACACTTCGCGTAACGATCCACTCGTCAAGCTCCGATCCAGCAGCGAAGACTGGCTCGTAACTACCATTTTGAAGAGCAGCCAGTACAATAGGCCACCGCCCAGGAAAGCAACACCTTGCGCCCGTAGCCAAGGCCACGCCTGCTTGCGGTAAACGATGCCCACCAAAAGGCACGCCGTTGCCATCGCCAGGGTAGTACCGCGCCCGCCAGAGCCAAACAGCAGCATCCACCAACCCATCGCCAGCAGGTGCAAGCCGAACCGTGCAGCCTTATTGCGTATTGGCCAAATCAGGCCAGGCAACACGATGAGCGGCAGTGTCCATGTCTGAAATTGGTTGAGGAAACGGGGGTGCGCAAAGCCGATGTCTACCCCCCACGGCCAGAGCCCCCCTCTGGTGGTGCCCAGGCTAATACTGTAGCTAACTGCAAAGTTGACGAGATAAAGAAAAATGCTGAGCAGCAGTGCACCTAAAAAGAGCCGCTGCATCATGGCAGCATCGCGCCTGCAAAAAGCCGCTATTGTTACGGCGAGGCATCCCAGCAAGACGAGGTGCGCCACCTCCAGCAGCGCCCAGTGCAGCAGTGGAGCCCACATTGAAGAGCAAACTCCCAAAGCCACCACAATACCCAACCCCCACCGCCCGAGGCGAGGCAAAGCGTTAAAGGTGTCGAGCCACTGGGTTGCTGCTTGATGCCGAAACAAGAGCCAGAGGCCAAAGCCGAGCAACAACAGCACCTGCCCGATCCGCTTGGTATCGTACGGCACCACGTCTGGCAGCACGTTGACACTGGGCATGAGCACCAGATACCCACAGATACAGACAACCAGGCCGAAGCCTGGCGTCCACGCCCGGAGCCAACCGAGCGCCTGGTGCTGGTGCGGGATGCCTGCTGCCAATGCCATGCGTTCAGGCGCTGCTGTCAATGCTAGTTTTCCTCAGGCAGGGTAATACTGCCATCGTAAGCGATGGTGGTTTCGACGATCTCTTCCCCAACAACCCGGGTCATCACGCCTATGTCAGGATACTGATCGCTTACGGCCACGATATCCAGTTCATCTTTGGTGGCGCGGGTAATTTTTATGATGCCGGGCATCCGCCCTTCGGCCATGAGCAAGGCCTGCATCCCTTGGGTATCCAACTTCAAGTAACTATCGCCCCCACCCAGATACGGCGAATGTTTGGCCCGCCAGCCAACGGCTTCGCTGGCCACCGTGACAGTATGGCTTACCAGCAAATCTACGTGACGCTGCTGCATGGATTCTTCGAAGAAGATCATGCCCATGAGCATGGCAAGCATCACCACCACGATGCCGAAGACCAGAAGAAGAAGTTGTTGCTGACCCACTGATATGCCTCTTTACTTAAGTGCCCGATGATTTTTGTGGTATGGCAACCTGTCCCGTATCGGGGTAGGAAAAGCACTGTTGATATCTGATAGTATCAGCCTTCTTCTGTTGTTTTTTAAGCGCATCCCCGAAAATAGGCCGCGATCTGGTTTTAGAACCTATCCCAACCCTTTCGCCTGTCCTCTCGACCGGGTGATCTGGTCTCCCCGGTTGCCATGACGACGCAAGGCTTTACTACCTCCTCCGGCTGTGTGGTATGGTGGCCCCGTTGCCGTAGCGTCGCAAGGCCTTGCGACACTACCCTGGCCTCGCACCCCTTAAAACGTTGAGGACATCCGACAACGATGCTGTAAAAGGGGTATAAAAACAGGGCTGGCCTGCCTAAGCAAGCCAGCCCTGTTCCTTTGTACTTTCCTATAAGCAAGCGATTAGCTACCCGAGGAACCGCTGCCGTAGGTCACTTGCGTATCGATGTCAGCCGAGTTGGTGCCCGCAAGACCAATGGTGACACAGTTGCCCGTTTCGGCATTGGACGCATAAAGCGTTATGACCGGCGAGTTCGTCGGCGCGGTGCAGGTGACGCCCGAAGGAGCAGTAAGCGAGAAGGTGCCATTCACGTTTGAGTAGGCTGCGTCGCCATCCGGGTCATACCCAATCTTGGCGAGGGTAAGGGCACCAGCAGTACCGGCACCGGCGAGGTCGTCCGTGGCGGCATCGCCATCGTTGCCGCCACCGAACTGTGTCGGCTTGAGCGCCCAGGCCTGCATGTCCGAAGAGATGCGCAGACCGTCAGTCACGAGCGCGTCGGCGTTCGACTTGATGCGGTTTTCACTGAACGCGTTGATACCGACGACGACGGCCAAGCCGACGATCACGATACCCAGTACGAGAAGGAGAAGTTGTTGCTGACCCATTGTAGAGCCTCCGTGTTGGTGTGTGGTGTGGTATGGTTGTGTGTAGCTGTGGAGCTACGGAAAGAGCACATGCTCTCAGGCGGCTCTCTCAGATCATCGCGCAGTATCTATCTGTAAAGACAGTGCGTGCTCTTTCCGATCGAGCCATTGGTTTTCAAGAACGCAGCCCGGATCCACCAGCAAGTGCTTCGTCCGAGACTGGGCCACCACAAGGGCGGCTTGTGATGAATACCGGCTGTACTAAAACGAACTTAAATTTTGGCAGGACAACTTTTTCTTACAACCTGCTTCCTGGTCCCTCGCCTCCGGCAAGTGCGCCGTTTGCCTAACATGCATCATGCCAGACTGCACCCTTTTTTCGCTTCGCCCCACACACGCCAATCCTGACAACGCCTCTCACACTCTTTAAAACAGCCTATTAGGTCCATTAGGGGCCAGTTTTCTGGGGCAGCCACCAGGTCAAGCTCTTGCCCAGCAACGAGGCAGACATGCCACCACTCGTTACGTTTGGTAATAAAGGAGCGGAATAAATTACCCATCGCCCTTCCGAATCGTAATCCCCTTCCTAAAGCAAGACCCAACCAGCAACCGCCTATTTTTTTGAAATATTTTTTTATCGAACTATTTTTACTTCCACTTATCTGCCATTCCTTCCTCTGTTTGTCATCCTGAGCCTGCCGAAGGATCTCCCCCAGCCTGGCACTATCCGTCAGACACGCACCACCACAGGTGCAAGGCAGCGGGAGATCTTTCGACTCCGCTTCGCTCCGCTCAAGATGACAGGCTGGGGTTTTGTTGTGTACTATAGAAGGTTAAAAAACTGTGCAACACGACAAGATTTCAGGATCTGCCTTGCCATCTTACTACGTCTATATTCTTTCGAACCAACACAATACGGTCCTTTACATTGGCATGACCAATAATCTACGACGGCGCATTTCAGAGCATTTGCATGAGAAAAGGAGCCTCTTTACACGCAAGTACCATCTTGAAAAATTGCTCTACTTTGAGCAGTATCAACAGGTTGAGGATGCCATCCGCCGAGAAAAGCAACTCAAAGGCTGGAGTCGTCCAAAAAACTCTATCTGATCCAACAAGACAATCCTCACCTGCTTGACCTCTCCGGCCAACTCTATGGATAGTTGAATTTTGTTTGCCGTTCACTTTTTCATTTCCATCAACCCCAGGCTATCATCCTGAGCCTGTCGAAGGATCTCCCCCAGGTTAGCACCGTCCGTAGGCGCAGGCACTATTGCAGGTGCTCGGCGGCGAGAGGTGTCTCGGCTCCGCTCAAGATGACCGGTGGGGAAGAAGGATCGTGCCGGAACCATTATTCCGCCCCGGCTATACTGACCCTCCACGACTTCGTCACCCGATCCTACCTGTACCATGACTGACCCAGCTAGAAACGACTCCCGTTTTGAAGAAATCAAAGTTAAAGGCAACCAACTCGTTGCCAAGGTGCGCGAAATCATTGAGGAGGGGAATGCCCGTCGTATCATCATCAAGAAGGAGGACCGTGTCTTGCTGGAGTTTCCGATGTCGGTAGGGATGGGTGGGGCCGCCGCGGCGTTGCTGCTGGCACCCACCTTAGCCGCCGTAGGTGCCCTGGCCGCTCTTGTCACCGATGTCAAAATCATCATTGAGCGGGCGGACGTACCAGCAACCTGGAAGGAAGCCCCCCCAGTCGTAGAGCCGCCGCCGGAATCGTCTGTTTGAATGTAGAACCAAACTAACGTCTCTTCTACCCTTGCGCTTTCGCAATGTCTTTACCTGATCCTTCCACCGTCGCCCTGCCTGTCACGTATCCAGACATCGAGGCAGCAGCAACGCGGCTTGATGGTATTGCTAACCGAACACCTGTGATCACTTCCCGCACGATGAATGCACGTACGGGCACGTCGGTGTATTTCAAGTGTGAGAATTTTCAGCGAGCGGGTGCCTTCAAGTTTCGTGGTGCCTACAACGCACTGGCACAGCTTTCGCCGAAGCAACGGCGGCGCGGCGTGCTGACGTACTCGTCGGGCAACCATGCGCAGGCCGTGGCCTTGGCCGGTCGGTTGCTAAAAATACCCACGACTATCGTCATGCCCGATGACGCGCCTGCCGTGAAGCTGGCCGCCACACGTGGCTACGGGGCCGAGGTCGTCTTGTATAACCGGGCCGAAATAACCCGAGAAGAGTTGGGAAGGCAGATTGCCGAAGAGCGAGGCCTACCACTCATTCCGCCCTATGACCATCCCGATGTGGTGGCAGGACAGGGGACAGCGGCGAAAGAATTGATCGAAGCAGTACCAGACCTGGATTGGCTGCTGGTGTGCTGCGGCGGGGGTGGTTTGCTGTCGGGTTGTGCCATTACGGCGAAGGCGCTGGCTCCCGGTTGCCGGGTCATCGGCGTAGAACCGGCCCTGGCAGATGATGCCACCCGCTCGTTCCAGACAGGTAAACTTCAAACCGTCCACAACCCCGATACCATCGCTGATGGGGCGCGCACGCCGTCACTGGGCCAGATTACCTTCCCGCTGGTCATGCATCACGTGGACGACATGGTAACCGTATCCGAAAGCGCCATCCTGCGGGCGATGCATTTTTTGTGGGAGCGGATGAAGTTGGTCGTGGAACCTACGGGTGCCCTGGCCGCCGCTGCCCTTCTGGATGGCGTGGTGAAAGCGTCTCAGGATAGCAAAGTGGGCCTCCTCATCAGTGGCGGCAATGTAGATGTGCAATATGCTGCTAAACTGTTTGAGCTGTTTGAGCAGTTTGACACCTGACGCTCATGCAGGGAAACAAACGTGTGAAACGGTGGCGGGTGGCAGGTTGCGAAAGACGCGTTCCCTCGATACAATATACGGAGCCAATTCGGTTCGGTAAGTTGCTTCAAAAGGTATCTCATCCTTGCCTGAAAAGAAGTGGCGCAAACGACGCATTCCCGTATACTCGTAAAAAGAGAGCACCCCATCCGGCTTCAGCAAACGGCGGAACTGCCCTACAAAGGCCTGGGCTATAGACGCCGGGAAATTGTTTAGCGGCAGCGAGGAAATAATCAAATCGAACGGGGCAGGGGCATCAAAAGCTAAAAAATCGCCCTCTACCAAAGTAATCCGAGCGGTATCGGGCTTCGTTTCCCACAGCACAATGCGTTCCCGCAGCATCCTGCAAAACATGGGGTTAAGCTCGACCACGGTGAGTTGATCCTGCACCGTAAGCTGCTCGACAAGTAGTTCTGTGAAAACACCTGTACCCGGCCCCACTTCCAATACCTTCATGGGTCGCCCTGGGTCGAGGTGTGTTATCATCTCCCAGCCGAGGTGCTTTGTACTAGGTGCCACTGCGCCTATGTCGCCACCTGCTTGCAAGGTCTGAAAGAAAAATTGCCAATAATGACGAAGCAATTTCATGGATTTGCAAAGATTACCAAAGAAACCGAAGGATCACGTCAGTAAATCGGGGTTCAGGGTGATTATTGCCAACTGCACAGCTATTCTCCAGATTGGTATAAGGGTTTTCAAAGCTAGTGCTGAAGTAGGTATACCCAGGCTCTCAGCTGATATGATCCTATACTACGGATTCTTTCAGACACACTAAACAAAAATTCCAATACTTTTTCTTGTGATACATTAATTATTTTTTGCTTGCGCAAACCGAATAGGTAACGCAGGAATCGAAAAAGCCTTCTTATCCTTAAAACGTAGAAAGCGTTTCTCCAACCATTTAAAGGATCCATGACTGATAAGAATAGTCAGCCCCGTTGCTATTACCAAGCAGCATAGACCGTAAATCGTATATGGTTCAGGCGCAAACATCTTATCAACCAAATCCCAGACTCCATAATGATAAACGTAAATCCCATAGCTAATCTGGCCTACATAACGCAGGGATGAAGCTTCCAGGAAACGGGATCCCTTATGAATTAAATAAAGGATTGTTGATGCTCCTAGCATGTTGATTATGGTATACCCCCATATATGTGTACCTGTACCTAGAAGAGTTCGCTGATACCCGAGTGTAGAAATCTCAATATCGGGATAATAATAGGCGATGTTGACGCAACCCAAAGCAACAAATAATATGAATATACCTACCACATAATAACTTGGTCTACAAGACCACACGATACCTCTTTTATGGAGAATAGCAATAGCTGCTCCCCAGGCAAAAGCGTCAAGATGACTTGTTGACGCAAGGTATACAACCGACCCCATTCCAATTGCTGGTTGCCCATAATATAAAGGAACCAGCATAACTGTAGCATGCCGAATAAGGGGTCCGAAAAAAATTAATACAATGACAAGTCCCATGAAGTAACGACGCGGAAGTGACCAGATCAATAAAGGCCAAACTAAATAAAATTGCTCTTCGACAGATAAACTCCACAGATGCATGAAGAATCTACTATCAGATGCGGCTAATCCCCAGTTGTATGTATAGGTGATGAGATACGGCACACTATCAACAAAACCATTCAGCCCAATGCCCGCATTAATGAACGCCATAATTACCAAGACGAAAAAATAAAGGGGGAAGATGCGAAGTGCACGGCGGCGATAAAAACGTCCAAGGAATGACCGCATCTTTGTTTGTCGCTCCTTATCACGTAATAAAATACCTGTAATAAGAAATCCAGAGAGCACAAAAAAAATTTGGACTCCAACCCAACCAACCTGTAGCCAATGAGCATGAGAAACAATCACTAGAAAAACGGCTATTGCTCGAAGCCCATCAAGAGACCGGATATATTCCATAATGCCGAATATGCAAAGAGGGGTAAAGGAATAAACATCTCACCCCAGCAGTATCGACAGCTAATAACTAAACCATAAATTTATTTCCTCGCTCAACCTCTGACTGCTTCTCTCCATTCCCACGTCCGCAACTCATCCAGCAGATCGTGGGCGGTGAGGTCGTATTGAATGGGGGTGAGCGAGACGTAGCCGTTTTCAATAGCGCCCAGATCGGTGTGCTCGCCTTCGTCGAGGTTGACGAAGCGGCCCGAGAGCCAGTAGTACGGCTTGTTGAGCGGGTCTTTGCGTTCGAGGAACGACTCTTCCCACCGCGAACGCGCCTGCCGCGTCACCTCAATGCCGCCGATGTCGTCGAAGGGTAGATCAGGGATGTTGACGTTGAAGAGCACACCGGGCGGCATCCCGTCGGCGAGTACTTTGGCCGCAATAATCTCGGCGTAGTGACCCGCCGCTTCGTAATCCATCGCTTCCCAGGCGCAGAGGGAAAACGCGATGGCATCCACACCCAGGATAGCCGCTTCGGTCGCCGCACTGACGGTACCAGAATAAATGACGTTGACGGCCGTGTTCGGTCCCCGATTAATGCCGCTTACCACAAGATCCGGCTTGCGCGGCAGCAGGTGGTTGATGGCCAGTTTCGTGCAATCGGCAGGCGTGCCCGTCACAGCAAAAGCAGGAATCTCACCGGACGGCACGTCGAAAGGCCAGGGCCGTGCCCGCACCGGATCGCGCACCGTGATGGCGTGCCCTACCGCACTCTGCTCATTGATCGGCGCAACGACATATACCTCGCCCAGCGCATCCATCGCCGAAGCCAGCGCGATGATGCCCGGCGCGTCAATGCCGTCGTCGTTGCTGACCAAAATGAGCGGACGTTGCGCCGCGCCGTTGACTGCTGTTTCCGGTGATTCTGACATGGTGCGTGTTTCGTAATGCGTGTTTCGTGAACGTGCTTCGCAGAGACCAAGTCTTAAACACGAAACACGTTTCACGTTCAATAACTCTCTCCTTCGCTGGGGAACTGACGGGTACGTACATCCTGAATGTAGGCATGGACGGCCTCGGTCATGGTCTGCGCCAACTCAGCGTAGTGACGGACAAAGCGCGGATTGAAATCCGTAGTGAGGCCGAGCGCGTCGTGGGTGACGAGCACCTGGCCATCGCAGGCCGAACCGGCCCCGATGCCAATGGTCGGGATGTTGACCGAGCGGCTGACATCTTCGGCGAGGTCGGCGGGGATCTTTTCGAGCACGACGGCAAAGCAGCCAGCCTGTTCGAGCAGCACGATGTCGCGGCGTAGCTGGTCGGCTTCTTCTTCTTCACGGGCGCGCACCTTGTAGGTGCCGAAGCGGTAGATGCTCTGCGGCGTCAGTCCCAGGTGCCCCATCACTGGAATGCCCGCCTGGATGATGCGCTCGACGGCTTCTATGACCGTCTCTCCTCCTTCCATTTTGATGGCGTGCGCCCCCGTTTCCTTCATCACGCGGATGGACGAAACCAGCGCCTCTTTCGAGTTGCCCTGATAGGAGCCGAACGGCAGATCCACCACCACCAGCGCCCGCTGCACCGCTCGCACCACACACTGTGCATGATAAATCATGTGGTCGAGCGTGATGGGCAACGTCGTCTCGTGCCCGGCCATGACGTTCGAGGCCGAGTCGCCCACGAGCAACACATCGACGCCTGCCTTGTCCAGAATGCGGGCCGAGGTATAATCGTACGCCGTCAGCATCGCGATGGGCGTTGCGGTCGTCTTCATCTCTTGCAGCGTCTGCGTCGTTACCCGCTTGACGTTGTTGGCGACGATAGAAACGGTCTCTGTGCTCATAGCTCCCAGGCTCCGCATAATGAGTAGATCCGGCTCGTAGGCTCTGTGTCGAATATACGCACCGAGCCCGCGTGCGTTCGTGCAAGACCTGCAATAAAAAGCGGACCCCCATGCTATCTGCACAGGGGTCCGCCTGGAAACTTGGTTATAGGGAAGTCAATGCTCCTTTCCCAAGGTCTCATTCACCTTAGTTCGATGCCTGATCGCCTACATCAAGGCCCAGCCGACGGGCCACATCCGTTGTGATGTCCGTAATCTTGTCTTCGTTGACGTAGAGGATAATCGGCTGGGACGGTCCGGCCTGGCTCCGTAGCACAATGTCAAGCCCCTTTTCCTGCGCCACGGCCCGGATCGCCGCGTCCACTTTGTTAAAGATGGGACCCATCAATTCGACTTCGCGATTGGAGAGCGCTTCGTCTTTCTGGGCCGCCCGCTGCTGCAGATCTTGCTGTGCCGCCATGAGTTCCTGCTCGCGTTCCTGTCGTTTCTCTTCCGAAAGCAGCGCCTGCTGCTTCTGATAGCGCTCAACCTGCGCCTGATAATCGGTATAGGCCGTCTGCAATTCCGACTGGCTGCCCTGGTACTCCTGCTGCAATGTCTGCTGGACGGTCTGGTACTCCGGCATGTTGAGGATGAGCACCTCGTGATCGGTATACCCAACCTTGAGGCTCTGCGCCTGCACGGCCATGGTCGGCAAGAGCAACAACCCCAGCATGGCGAGGCCAAAGATTCGCTTGATCATATCTAGATACGCTTGTTTCTGAATGGGTTAGGTGATGGTCGTGCCCGGTGCCATCTAGCGTCCGGGGCTACGTCCTGTACTCTCAATCTCAATGCCAAGTTCTTCGAGCACCTGATCGCTCAGGTCATACTCGTCGCGGGCATAGAGGAAAAGCACGTCGCCGCTCTTGTCGAAGACGTAGTCGTAGCCCTCGGTGGTCGCCACTTCTTCGATCACAGCCAGTACGCGTTCCTGCAAGGGCTTGAGCAGTTGCTCCTGCTGCCTGAACATCTCGCCTTCTGGCCCGAAATACTGCATGCGCTGCCGTTCCAGTTCTTCTTCGGCCCGTACGATCTCGTCGCGCTTGCGCTGGCGCTCTTCCTGCGTATAAAGCAATTCACGAGCCTGATACTCCTGGAACATCTCGTCCACCTCGCGCTGCTGCGTCTCCAGTTCGGTCTGCCACTCCTGCGCCATGCGGTCGAGCTGTTGCTGCATGGTAGCAAACTCTGGCAATTTGCTGAAGATGTACTCTGAGTCGACGTAGGCCAACTTTTGCTGGGCCATCGCCGCCGAAGACAGCAGGATGCCCACGCAAGCTACTAAGGGCAGGATTAAAAAAAGCTTCTTCATGGTTTTTTTTCAATTTAGTACGTCGGTCGTTGCTCCTACGCTGCCTCGATTGTCTAGTTCTTCGGACAGTCTTGTGTACGAGACTAAGAGCCTACGATGCTTAGATTCATAGATTCATAGTTTCCAAGACTCCTGCTATTGCCCAAAGCCCTGGCCGATGGTAAACTGAAAGAGCCAGCGTTTCGAGCCGTTATGGTTGTTGTTGATCGGTTCGAAGGGGTCGAAGTTGTAGCCGTACGTCAACTCCAGCATGCCCAGGATGGGTAGGAAAAGCCGGGTGCCGACGCCCGCCGAGCGGAAAAGCTGCGTCGGATTGTACGTGTTGAACTTGTCCCATGTGTTGGCCGCTTCCACGAACAGATACGGCGCGGCCTGCAACTGCGGCGACTGCACCGCCAACCAGCGTAACTCGCCTGTGTACTTGTTCAAGATCCGCCCGCCTACAGCGTTGCCATTGCGGCGGGGACCAATGACCCGTGCCGGGTAGCCACGCCCGTAGATGAGATCTTTACCAAAGTTATCTTGTCGATTACTCTGCGCGTCGAATGGTGACCCTCCCACCAAAAAGCGCTGAAATAGCACATCCTCACCGGTAAGGGTGCCAATGTACCCATAATCGGTCGTTACCCCGAGGGTCAGCTTCCGCATCAGCGGCACATTCCAGTTCGTCTTAAAACGCCATTTATGGTACTGGATAAAGTTGCCAAGGGGCGGAGCCACCTCAACGGACAGGCTAACATCAGAACCTTCGGTCGGGAAAATGGGATGGTTGAGCGAGCTTCGGGAAATACCCTGCCGCACCGTGATCTCATTACTCTGACCTAACGGCAACGAGGTCGTCAGGCTGTCGTTGCTGTAGAACTGATAGCCGAGCGAGGTTGAATAGGTAAACTTGTCATCCGGCCATTTCAGGCGGCGCTGGTGAAAGACCCGTATCGCAGAACTGATAAAACTGCCATTATTGTTCGACCTCGACCGAGAAAGGTAATAGGACCCTCCACCAAAGCGGGTATGCGAAACGCTGAACCCGACCGGCGTAGGCTTACCTCGGAACCACGGCTCCGTAAAGCTCAGCGAATAGCTCTGATACTGCGTGCCGTTCGTTTGCAGGCTGAGGGAAAGCTGCTGCCCGTCTCCGCTGGGCAAGGGCTTCCAGGCTCCTTTTTCAAAAACGTCGCTGATAGCGAAGTTGTTGAAGCCAAAGCGCAGCATCAACACCAGCCCAAATTGTCCATACGTCCCCGACAGTTCCAACTGGTCGCTACCCACTTCATCGAAGCGGTACGTCAGGTCAACTTCTTTGTCTTCCTGGTCGATGGAAACGTTGGGACCGGCGGCCAGCGATTCCTGGTCGAAATAATTAAGCTGAGAGAGCCGCCGCATGCTTTCCTGGATGGCATCGCGGCTGAAGGTCTCGCCCGGCATCGTGTAGAGTTCCCGACGAATGACGTGTTCTTTCGTCTTCGAGTTGCCTTTGATGTCGATCTCGCCGAACTGAAAAACCTCGCCCTCCGAAAGGTCGAAAATAAGATCCAGCGAGTCGCCTTCTAGCACGCGCACCTCAGGCTCCACACGAAAGAGCATGTAGCCCCGGTTCATGTACAGGCTCGACACATCGCTGCTGTTGCGGTTGGCGTAGAGGTTCTCTTGCAAGCGGCTTTCGTTATACACATCGCCTTCCTCCAGGCCCAGCGCCATGCTCAACGTCTCGTCCGTATACACCGTGTTGCCTTCCCAATCGATGTCGCGGATGTGGTACTGCGGTCCTTCGTGGACTTCTACTTCTACAATCACACCCGGCTCGTCGGTGGTGTCGAGATAAACCGAGTCGCGCACGATGCGGGCATCGTAGTAGCCCTTGTCGCGGTAGTACTGAATGATGAGATCTTTGTCTGTCTCGTAGGCGCTCTTGTCGAAGGTGGCGCTGCTCCAGAACCGCCACCAGCGGTCCTCCTTCGTCTCGTCCATTTGCTTGCGGAGCTTCCGGCTAGAGATGTCCTGGCTGCCCATCACACGGATGTCCTCAACCTCTACCTTCGGCCCGCGATCCACGGCAAATTCCAGCTTGAGCGCGTTTTCGGGCGTCACTTCACGCTTCACCTCTACCTCGGTCAGCATAAAGCCTTTCTCTTCAAAATAGCTCTTGATGGCCTGCTTCGACCGTTCCAGATCCGACGGACGCACGCGGCTGCCTTTGAAGAGCGGGATCTCTTTCTGTAATTCTTTCCGGTGCTTCTTCTTGATTCCCGTGAACGAATAGTCGGCCAGCTGCGGCTCTTCGGTAACCTGGATCGCAAGAAAAACCCCATCACCCGCCCGGCGCTCTTCTACGATCTTGACATCCGAAAAAACGCGCAGCCTGTAGATGTTGCGGATGGCGTCGGCGATAGCCTGGTCACCCGGCAACGTCAGTCGCTGTCCAACGGTAAGGCCGCTGCTCTGCAAAACAAAGGCGCGCATGCTCTCTTCCTCCACGCCCTCCACCGAAATACCCAGCAACTCGACAGGACGGGGCGCTTGCGCAAACAGTCCGCTCCCCTGCGAGGAGGTCGGCTGTACGGACTGCGCTGCTACCGGCTGAACCAGCCATGCAGCGAGCAAACACACGAAAAGGAAGCGATAACGCATAAATCCAGGTCTGGCAAATTCCAAATTCACAACGGGGTACCGGCAAGCTTTCGTAAAACAAGAAGCCACCAGCATAGTTTCGCCCTCTCTAACGCAAGAAGTGGCGGTTTTATTATCAACGTAGTGCGAAATCTGGGCGGCCTGCTGTTTTTATTGGTGGATCGTAGATAGTCGATGGTGGATGGTTATTGCAACCGTAATTGTTCCTATCCTTTGACCCGTCCAAAGCGGCGCTCGCGGTTCTGGAAGGCACGGACGGCCTCGTACAACTGATCTCGGCGAAAAGCGGGCCAGAAGTCCTCGGTGATGAACATCTCAGTATAGGCGAGTTGCCAGAGAAGAAAGTTCGACACGCGGTATTCGCCGCCGGTGCGGATGAGTAAATCGGGATCGGGCAACGCGCTTGCATTCAACGCCTGCGCCACCACCGTTTCGTCGATAGCGTCGGGGTCAAGGTCGCCTTGCTGAACACGGCGGGCGAGCGTACGAACGGCTTCGGTAATTTCCCAACGCCCGCTGTACGAGAGCGCCAAAACTAGCGTCATGCGCGTATTATCGGCGGTGGCATCGAGGGCGTCTTGCAGTTCAGCACGGGCTTTCTTCGGCAACTTGTCGAGGTTGCCGATAGCCTGGAGCCGGATGTTGTTGTCGTCCAGCGTCTTGCGCTCGCGTCGGATGGTGTGAATGAGCAGCTTCATCAGCGCGTTCACTTCACGCGGCGGGCGGTGCCAGTTCT
>Ga0102947_1000417_pt1 | contig 15337 bp, 16 predicted proteins | sample SalPon2A_A_D2_MG_FD_78210 | JGI IMG/M metagenome (GOLD analysis project Ga0102947, IMG submission 78210) | Soil microbial communities from South San Francisco under conditions of wetland restoration - Salt Pond MetaG R2A_A_D2_MG | ecosystem: Environmental > Terrestrial > Soil > Wetlands | place... | reverse complement strand
ACATGCACATTGATCGGCGACATAAATACACTTACTTGCAAGCGTTTTTCGTTAAAATATTCTTTTTCAAAAACTTCTTCTATAACTACAACTTTACCATCAACAGGAGAAACAACTTGGTTGTCGTTTATTTTGGTGTAGCGTTTTGGGTTTCTAAAAAATTGAAGAATTAAAAGAAAGAAGACCAAAAGCGTTATTTCCAGTAAAGTTTGTAGCCAACTTTGAGCAATAAAACCATCAATCAATAAAAACAATGTTACAACAAAAACAAGTGTAAAAAATATTATTTTATGACCTTCTTTATGAAACATAATGTGTAATTCTTAAAAATAAATAAATAAATGGTGCTGCAAAAAGTATGCTATCCAGTCTATCCAACAAACCTCCATGACCAGGCATTATAACACCACTATCCTTAACATTGGCTTGCCGTTTGTATTTAGATTCTATCAAATCGCCCAAAGTGCCAAACACACTTATAATAATACTTAAAATAAGCCAATTGCTAAAATCTAATGTATGTGTAAATTTAGCAATAAAATAGCTACTAATGCATGCAAAAAATAAACCTCCTAAAAAACCTTCAACTGTTTTTTTGGGAGAGATTGCTGGAAACAGTTTTTGCTTTCCAAAATTCTTACCAACCAAATAAGCAAATGTATCATTTACCCATACTAAAATAAACGATCCTAATAAGATGTTTGGATTGTATGGTTTGTAAAAGTCTGCAATGAGAATAATGAAAATAAATGCACTGGATACATAAAACGTTGTATTTATGTAACGTTTAGTTATAAAACGAGGAAGTGTTTTTTCTGTAAACAGGTCTCTTATCAAAAAAAGTTGTACAAATATTGTTATAACGTGCAAAATTTGAATGGCTTCACTAAAACCTTCATCGGTGCTTAAGAATAATTGCCAGAATGCAAAGACCAGATAAAGAATTACAAATATGATGTAAGACGTAAAACCTCTTAATTGTATTAGTTTGCTGAATTCTGCCAAAGCAATTAGACCATAAAAAAAGAACAATGCAATTAATGCGTGTTGAGAATAAAGACAAATTAAAAATAAGGATATGTATAAAACTCCTGATAGGCTTCTGGTAATTAATTCTTTCATCTATAAGTCTTCTAACAAGAGCAAATATAAGTTTTTTGAACTACTTCCGTAGCTCAAGAAATCTTTGTCGTCACAAGCTTTAAAATGTTTTATAGTGGTAATATTGGTAGGGATTTTATTTCTGTTTTTGTCTTTTATGCCTCGTAAGCCTTCACTAATGGTCTCTACAAACTGACTTGTTGTAGCATAAATCACAAAATTTGAAGGTAATTCTTTAAGCTTTTTTTCAGCGATTTGATTTGAGGAAATCAATAAAGAGCCATCATTGGCAATAAGATACTCGCAGGTTGATAAAAAAAACGCAGTATCTGTAGAATACTTGGATGTATTGAATTCGAATTTTTGAAATTTTTTTTCAAGCCTCTCGTCGAGCATGCAAACCTTTTTTTCAGCCCAATCGTTTTCTTTTAAGATGTTATCAAGGTTTTCATAGACCTCGTTAAGATCTTCGCAGTATAGAAATTTACCACCATTTGCCTTGAAGTTTATAGTAAAACGTTCATCAATAGGAAGTTTAACTTCTGGCATATATTTGCTTCTCCCTTCATTTGCGTGTTGGTCTTGAGAGGTATCAGATTTTGGGCCAAAGATTTTTCTAAATAGGCTCATGTAAGGTATTTGCTATTAACCAGAAAACGGTAGTTTTCACCAAAGATATAAAAAGTTATAATAAACCTAACCCGATTTAAGGTTTTTGTAACGTAATTACTCTTCTTCTGAAGAAGATTCATCTTTCTTTTTAAAAGGTCTTTTTCCAAATATTTTCTCTAAATTATCTTTGAAAATAACTTCTTTTTCAAGCAATACTTCAGCCAATTCTGTAAGCTTGTCTTTATTGGCTTCTAGGAGTTTAATTGCACGTTGATATTGCTCTTCAATAATATTTGAAATTTCTTTATCAATTAGTTCTGCAGTTTGCTCACTATAAGGTTTGGTAAATCCGTATTCATTTTGTCCTGATGAATCATAATAGGTTAAATTTCCGATTTTGTCACTCAAGCCATAAACAGTTACCATAGCTCTTGCCTGTTTGGTAACTTTTTCAAGATCGCTTAAAGCACCTGTCGAAATTTTATTGAAAATAACTTTCTCTGCTGCTCTTCCTCCTAAAGCCGCACACATTTCATCGAGCATTTGCTCTGGATGCACAATTAACCGTTCTTCAGGCAAGTACCAAGCTGCTCCAAGAGAACGACCTCTGGGCACAATAGTTACCTTAACAAGAGGAGCAGCATGCTCAAGCATCCAACTAATTGTGGCGTGTCCAGCTTCATGAAATGCGACAGCTCTTTTTTCTTCTGGAGTAATGATTTTATTTTTCTTTTCAAGACCACCAATAATTCTATCTACAGCATCGAGAAAATCCTGTTTACCAACAGACTTATTTCCTTTTCTTGCAGCTATCAGAGCTGCTTCGTTACAAACATTGGCTATGTCTGCACCAGAAAAACCAGGTGTTTGTTTTGATAGAAAGTCAGTATCTAAATCTTTATCTTTCTTTATAGGTCTTAAGTGGACTTCAAAAATTTCCTTGCGTTCTCTCACGTCTGGAAGATCTACAAAAATTTGTCTGTCAAAACGTCCTGCACGCATCAAAGCGGTATCTAAAACATCGGCTCTATTTGTTGCGGCAAGCACAATAACATTGGTGTTTGTACCAAATCCATCCATTTCGGTTAGTAATTGGTTCAAAGTGTTTTCTCGTTCATCATTAGATCCTGAAAAATTGCTTTTTCCTCTTGCTCGGCCAATGGCATCAATCTCATCTATAAAGATTATGGCTGGTGATTTTTCTTTAGCCTGCTTAAATAAATCTCTTACTCTTGATGCACCAACACCTACAAACATTTCAACAAAATCTGAACCAGATAATGAATAGAAAGGCACTTTGGCTTCACCAGCAACAGCTTTGGCTAAAAGGGTTTTTCCTGTTCCTGGAGCACCAATCAAAAGCGCTCCTTTTGGTATTTTTCCTCCTAAAGCTGTATATTTTTCTGGGTTTTTAAGAAAATCTACAATTTCTTGAACTTCTTCTTTAGCTCCTTCTAAACCAGCTACATCTTTAAATGTGGTTTTTACTTCAGTATTCTGATCAAATAATTTTGCCTTAGATTTTCCAATATTAAAAATTTGACCACCAGCTCCACCACCAGCACCTGATGACATACGCCTCATTATAAAAATCCAAATACCTATGAGTAAAACAAATGGTAAGATACCTATTAAGAAATCTCCCCATAAATTTTGTTCGGTTTTAAAAACTAAATCTGTAGTAAGCTCATTGTCTTTTTTAGATTCTTTAAATGTGTTTTCAAAATTTTGAAGATCACCTATTTCAAAAGAATAATTTGGAATTCTTGTAGCTGTAGGCAATAAAGTTGAAGGTTTAGACTTCTTATGTATTTCTTTTTCTTGAGCTTCTCTAGTAAGATAGACTTTAGCTTCCCGCCGGTTTACAATTTCAACTTTTTCTATATCACCTGCTTCAAGATAACTAAAAAATTGTGATGGCGTGGTTACGTTTGAACCTTGAAAACCGCCACCACTAAATAATTGTATAGCAATAAAAATTGCTATAATACCACCATAAATCCAATATGGATTAAACTTTGGTTTTTTGTTTTTTATATTTTTTTTATTGTCTGCCATTAATTCTTTTTAATAACTTGTTTCTATTACAGTTGTTTTGGCATCTCCCCAAAGACTTTCAATGTCATAGTATTCTCTAATATGTTTTTGGAAAACATGCACAACAACATTAACGTAATCTATTAAAACCCATTCTGCATTGTCTAATCCTTCAATATGCCAAGGTTTTTCTTTAAGCTCTTTACTAACTTTTTTTTGAACTGAATTTATAATGGCACTAACTTGTGTGTTTGAAGTTCCTTCACAAATTATAAAATAATCACAAACCGTATTTTCAATTTCTCTTAAATCTAAGATGTTAATTTCTTTTCCTTTTACATCTTCAATTCCATCTAATATTACTGTTATTAATTGATCTGCGCTAATATTGTCTTTCGCCATTAAATTGTTTTAATTTGTGCAAAGTTATTATTTTTTTAGTTCTTTATAGTTTAAATTAATCATAAGATTTGCAACTTAATTATAATGCATGTAATCAAACTTAATGCCATCGATTCTACCAATTCGTATTTACGTAAAATATGTATACATGATGCAATTGAAGATTACACAGTTGTAATGACAAAGAAGCAGACTAATGGTCGTGGCCAAATGGGAACTATTTGGAGTTCCAAAACTGGTCAAAATCTTACTATCAGTGTGTTTAAAGACATTTCATTTTTAAAAATAGAACAGCATTTTTTTATTAGTATTGTGACATCTTTAGCTCTCTTGAAGACCTTGAGAAGTTTTTCAATCACAAAATTGAGTGTAAAATGGCCAAACGACATTTTGTCAGAGAACATGAAAATTTGTGGTATTTTAATTGAAAACATCATCAAACAAAACAATTTCAATGCATCAATTATAGGTATTGGTTTAAACGTCAATCAGACTGATTTTAAAGATTTGCCAAGAGCTTCTTCCTTAAAACTCATAACAGGAAATGTTTTTCATTTGGATGAGGTCTTGCATGAGCTTATTAAGAACCTAAAGTTCTATTTTGGTAAGTTGAAACATAAAGAGTACAAAACTTTAAAAAAAGAATACGAAACTTATCTGTTTAGAAAAAATAAACCTTCAACATTTAAAGATGCTGAAGGCAATCTGTTTTCAGGTTTTATTAAAAAGATAACCAATTCTGGAAATCTTAAGGTTTTACTTGAAGATGAGGTTATTAGAGAATTTGACCTCAAAGAAATTACTTTACTTTACTAAATAGCATTTGGAATACTGCTAGCCAATGTTTCAATAAATTTACTAATAGGTCCTTTTATCATCATCGCCATCATTGGGTTGAAATCACCTTCAAAAGCTAATTGTACTTCACTATTTCCTGCATCAATTTCTTTAATATGACCTGTAAGCGAAAAGTCTAATTTTCCACCAGCTGCACCAAGTACTATTTTATTTGGAGCAACAACTTCTTTCTTTTTTAGTACAATTTCTGGCATGCCTTTTAATGCAAATAGGAACTTGTCGTCATCAAGCATTTCAAATTTGCTGATATTTTCTGGCATTAAAGATTCAAAGTTTTTCACATCAGAAAGAAAGTTGAATACAGCTTCTGGCGATTTACTTACATTTATTTTTGGGGATTCTAAATTCATTTTCTAAATGGTTTTAATTGGATGCATCAATTTGCATTCCATTCACTCGGATTGTTATTCCAATCAGACAAAGTTTTCAAATCTTTTTGTGATATATAATTGGTTTCCAATGCTTGTTCCAACAAACTTTTGTAATTACTTAAAGTGTAAAGAGTTATGTCTTCTTGTTTAAAATTGTTGGACGCCAATTCAAAACCATAGGTAAAAATGGCTATCATTCCTTTTACATTAGCGCCAGCTTCTTTTAAGGCTTTTACAGCATTCAGACTACTTTTACCTGTGCTTATAAGGTCTTCGACAACTACAACATTTTGCCCTTTTTCCAGAAAGCCTTCTATCTGGTTTTTTCTACCATGATCTTTAGCTTCTGGTCTCACATAAACAAACGGAAGTCCCATATATTCTGCAACAAGCATACCAATTCCTATAGCTCCTGTGGCAACACCAGCAATCACATCTAGCTTTCCAAACTGTTTTTCAATTTGCTTGCCCATTACCTCTCTTATGTAATTTCTTATGTTTACAAAAGATAGTACAACTCGGTTATCACAATAGATTGGAGATTTCCAACCAGATGCCCAAGTAAAAGGTTCTTTTGGGCTTAATTTTATGGCATTTACCTGTAATAAGACTTCTGCTGTTTTTCTGGCTGTGTGTTTGTTGAAAATCATAAAGGCAAAACTAATATAATTTTACTTTTAAATAACACTTGTTAATTAATAAAAATAAATTTTTTGAGTAGGTTTATATTCTTAAAAATTGATAATTTTAGCACTTTGTAATAATTATACAACACTTATGTATAAAGTTTTTGTCAATGACAAGCCTATAGTTCTTACTACAGAAATTGAACAAGAAACCTATTTTAAAAACTACTTACTCAATAATGTAAAACTTGGAAAGGTTATAAGAACGCTTAATTCTACTAAACTGGAAGAAGTAAGACTTATCCATAAGAATAAAGATAAGTTGCTCAAAAAGTTTTTAAAAAAACTGCCCAATGTTATTGCTGGAGGCGGAAAAGTATTAAACGATAAAAATGAGGTCTTATTTATTTTTAGGAATGGGAAATGGGATTTACCTAAAGGCAAAGCTGAAAAAAAAGAAACTATAGACCAAACAGCCATTAGAGAAGTAGAAGAAGAAACAGGTGTACAAGGCCTTAAAATTACCAAACCACTGGAGATGACCTATCATATCTTTAAGCGAAACGGACGCTACAGAATTAAAATTACCTATTGGTTTGAGATGAAAACAACTTACAATGGACCTCTTAAAGCTGAAGAAAGTGAAGGCATTACTCAGGTAGCTTGGCTAAACAAAGAGCAACAAGAAGAAGCTTTAAAAAACTCGTATGCCAATATTAAATTGTTGATGTGATTTTTTGGATGTACTATATTATTTGATCAAATTTATAACCAAATGTATCTATATCTTCTTTATAGATGTCCATAATAATATTATTAGTCTCATTATCATAGTATTTTTTATAGTTATCGGTTGAGCCTTTTAATAAATGAGGTAATGAAGTTTCTTTCAATTTTAAAAGTTCAAATATTTTATGAGTATCTTCTTGTAAACTTTCAAAGCGCCCAATATAATTCAAAGGTATAGTGCTTTTAAAACTTTTAAGCCAATACATTTGAGGTTTAAGCATTCTCTTTCCGGCAAAAAGGAACAAAAATTCTTTAAAAGATATTTCTTTTGTTATCCCATAATTTTTAAGGTGAATATCATCTCGTATAATGTTTTTGTACAAAGAAAATGCTCTTGACCAAGGATTTCGAACAATAGAAAATTTAAAATATGATTCGTATTGTTGTTTTGTGACAGTATATTTATTTCTATGATTATATACCTTATTGAAATATTGATATTTTTTTCTACGAAGTAATTCGGTTATGTTTTCTTTAGAAAAAAATGTATTTGGAATTAAATAGGGCTGTTCTATCATTCTAATAGTTCTATGGTCTTGACCTCCACGACCATCGTGATTATCAAGATGCCCTAATTTAGATTCAATACTTGTCCCTGCACATTTTGGGATATGAATAAAAATGCATTTATACTTATGTGAAATCACGTTTTTGTTTTATAATTAGTTGTAATTTTTCTTAACCTAAATTTATATTAATGATTTAATAAAATGTGTTTTAGTAGTTTACATTAGCAATTGAAGGAAGCTCGACTATTTTTTTGAGAATGTCAAGGTTTCAATATTCTATATACAGGATATTGTAAATGGGCTTTTTCATAATACACACTTTTTTTAAATATCCAATCCAATTGTGCATACCAATTGTTAGCAAAAGCAGTATCTGTATATTTTTTGGTCTCAAAAAGGAGTTTTAATTCTGGGTCATTATCCAATAATTCTTTGGCCTTATCTTCCCAAACATAAGGAGAGAACCCTTCTTTTTGTTGCAAAATAGTATCAAAGAAATTCCAGTTAAAGAACGAATCTGGTGCTTGTGGTTCAAGGGTTTCTATTAAATAGCGTAGGGCTTTCTGGTCTGTAGGTATAATATAATCGCCAGCAGTAAAAGTAACTTCTTTACTTGTTCTTGTAATGTTGGTGTTGTAATGTTGGTAATGACCTTCGTAAGGATTACTTCTGGTTTTGTAATTATCTATTTTGTAAGCTTCAACGGTTATTGTGGTATCTTTTTTCAGTGGTTGTATTTCTACTTGATTCAATTCAAGACGCTCAATAACATCAAACCAAGATTTAGGCACAATATAAGCACTAGGAATTTTAACTTCTATTTTAGGTTTTAAATAATCCTGATACGCCACTTTTTTGGTAAAAGGTTTAGAACGATCATATTGTAAGCGTTTAAAACCTGTGACTTCACTTTCTATAGTATTACCTTCAAAACCTTTAAAGTATAAAGTAGATGCTTTTGTTGTATCTACTTCCCAATCAAGAATATAGTTATCACCAGTTTTAAATCTTTTTAAAGCATTTTCTCGTAATGATGCTATGACCTCTCCTCGTTCTTCGGTAATTTCCAGCATGCTTTTCATGAGTTCATAGGTGCCATAAACGCGTTGCTTATAGGGTTTTAGCATGTGTGTTTCTACCATCATCCCAAAAGTATTGAACAAGGTTGTATAGCCAGTGGAGTATCTAGGATAATCTATAAATTGAGAAAATCCTTTTTCTGGCACTTGATTAAAAACATTAACATAAGGCGAAATACTCCATTCTTTTTTTGATAGTTTTTGTTTTAATGAGGGCATTATTTGAGCGTATAAAAACTCACCCAATTTACCACCAAGCTTATTGTGTTGTGTAAAAACATGTGTTAATGTGTATTGATAATCTGCTCCATTGCTTACATGATTGTCAATAAAAATGTCTGGTTGAACCAAATGGTATATTCTTGTAAAAGTTCTGGCATTTTTTGTGTCACATTTTATAAAATCACGATTAAGGTCGTAATTTCTGGCGTTACCTCTAAAACCATATTCTTCAGGGCCATTTTGGTTTGCTCTTGTAGTAGAGTTTCTGTTTAAACTTCCGCCAACGTTATAAATGGGAATGGTTACCAAAACCGTCTTTTTTGGTAATTCAATGGAATCTTGCGCAATATCTCTAAAAAGCATCATGGTCGCATCAATACCATCGCTTTCTCCAGGATGAATGCCATTATTGATTAATAGAATACCTTTGTTTTCTCTAATTTCTGAAAAGTCAAAAACACCATCTGGGTTTAAAGTAACTAGATATAAAGGCTTTCCAGAATCTGTTTCACCAATTTCCTGTATAGAAACTTCAGGATAGGTCTTGGCTAAATTTTGATAGAATGAAATGGTTTGTTGGTATGTAGCTGTTTCTGTTCCATTTGAAGCTTCAAAAATAGTTTCAAAATTATACAATTTACCTTCTTTTTTATTGCAGCAAAAGAGACATAAAGTAAGAAGGGCAAAAATTTTTTTCATTTCAAACGTTTGAGATGCCAAACTTAATCAAAATAAAGAAATATGCTCTTGCTTGCCCAGATTTTAACTGTATTTTTGCAACTTCTTAAAGTAAACCAATTATGACAGAGTTTATTAGAAAACGAACTGCAAATGCAAAGAATGATATTTTAAGCGGACTCACAGTTGCTTTGGCACTTGTGCCAGAAGCTGTAGCATTTGCATTTGTAGCAGGAGTAGACCCATTGGTTGGTTTATATGCAGCTTTTATGATTGGCTTAATTACATCTATTTTTGGAGGAAGACCAGGAATGATAAGTGGTGCTACCGGTGCTTTGGCAGTCGTCATGGTTGCTTTGGTTGCTAAAGGAAATGCTATGGGAGTTGAAGGGGAAAATCTTGGTCTATATTATCTTTTTGCAACGGTAATTTTAATGGGAATTATACAAATGCTTGCCGGAGTTTTTAAACTTGGAAAGTTTGTACGATTAATTCCGCATCCTGTGATGATGGGATTTGTAAATGGGTTGGCGATTGTTATTTTCTTGTCTCAATTAGGCATGTTTATGACTGTTGAAAATGGTCAAGAAGTTTGGATGCATGGTCCGAAATTATGGACAATGCTAGGTTTGGTTGTACTTACTATGGGAATAATGTTTGGTTTACCAAAATTAACAAAGAAACTACCAGAAGCTTTGATTGCTATTTTAGCGGTTTCAGCCATCGTTATTTTTGGAAATCTTGATGTGGCTACCGTTGGTAGTTTTATTAGAGATGGTGGTGGCGAAGGCCTTAAAGGCGGATTACCAGAATTTCAATTTGATATTTTTAATAAAGTACCTTTCACTATTGAAACATTAAAATTTATTGGTCCTTATGCATTAATTCTTGCAGCAATCGGATTGATAGAATCATTAATGACCCTTAATTTAATTGACGAACTAACAGAAACCAGAGGAAACTCAAACAAAGAATGTTTGGCACAAGGAGGTGCTAATATTGTAACGGGACTTTTTGGAGGCATGGGAGGTTGCGCCATGATTGGCCAATCTATCATCAATATAAAAGGAGGAGGAAGAGGAAGACTTTCAGGAATTGTAGCAGCTATAGCTTTGCTCATGTTTATTTTATTTGCTTCTGGACTGATTGAGCAAGTTCCTATTGCTGCTTTAGTAGGTGTTATGTTTATGGTTGTAATTGGGACGTTTGCTTGGTCTAGCTTTAGAATAATGAACAAGATACCTAGAACAGACCTCTTTGTTCTTGTATTAGTTTCTGGCTTGACAGTATTATTTGATTTGGCTATCGCAGTTATTGCTGGAGTTATTGTGAGTGCTTTGGTGTTTTCTTGGGAAAATGCTAAACGTATTCGTGCTAGAAAGCGAATGAAAGAAGATGGTACTAAAGTTTATGAAATTTGGGGACCATTATTCTTTGGAAGTATTTCTACTTTTAATGAGAAATTTGATGCTAAAAATGACCCTGAAAATGTGGAAATAGATTTTGTAGAATCTCGTGTAGCAGACCATTCGGCGTTAGAGGCTATTTTCAACTTGGTTAACAAATATGAAGCTGAAGGAAAATCTATAAAACTGAAACATTTAAGTGAAGACTGCAAAGTTTTACTGTATAAGGCAAGCCCAAAATTTCATGAAGTTATCATTGAAGATATTGATGACCCTAGATATCATCTGGCAGCTAATCCTGAAAAATTTGCCAAATCACTTTCGGAATACAAGTTTTAAATAACCTAACGAATGCCTTTTTTAAGCTGTTCTTTCACTCGTTCGAATGATTTTTTACTTGAACGTTCCCAACGGTAAATTTTATACTTTTTATTTTTATTGGCGTCGTATTTTGCTTTTCTCTCACGAACTTGTTTTAACCAATTAAATCGTTTTTTTACAATGGTTTGTATTAGTTCATCTGAATCACCTATTTCTTCTAAAGCATTTAGTGCCGCAATAGAAACATTTTGTACTTTATCATTCACAGCATTTATAAGAACAGGTATTGATGATGGTTTGCCGACATGTTCTAAAGCTTCAGCTGCAAGCTTTCGTGTTTTATAATTGCCAAATTTTAATGCATACTCTAATTTTTCAACTTGCTCGGTTTGCATCCAAAAGTTAATTGAGTTTTCTGAAGGCTGAATAAGTTTAAGTTTAAAAAGTATATATGTAATTTGATGTAACATTGATTAGTAAAAAGATCATTTACATATTTGTATAAAACTAATAAGAATTGTTACTAAAAATTCTGTTATTTCACAACCACACTTTTAGGAACAAGCTTGGTATAATCGCCATGGTTTCTTATAACGTCACGTACAATAGAAGAAGAAATGTATGATGTTTGAGCAGAGGTTAAAAGGAAAACAGTTTCTATAGGAGCTAGGTCACGATTGGTATGTGCTATAGCTTTTTCAAATTCAAAATCTGCTGGGTTTCGAAGGCCTCGTAATATAAAATTGATACCTATTTTTTTGCAAAAATCAACGGTCAAACCTTCATAAGTAACCACAGATATTTTAGGCTCATCCTTAAAAGCATCTTCAATAAATTTTTTGCGTTGCTCTAACGAGAACATATACTTTTTATCTGCATTTATACCAATAGCCACAATTACTTCATCAAAAAGCGTAACGCCTCTTTTAATAATATCGTAGTGTCCTAATGTTAAAGGGTCAAAAGATCCAGGAAATAAGGCTTTTTTCATATTAAGTTTTGTCGTACCTGCCAAAGCAGAAATCTAGTATAATATTTTTTAGTCTTATGGATTCCGCATCAAGTGCGGAATGACAAATCGTTATCAAATATAATCATTTATTAACTGAATACTGCCAACAGTAAACTGCGAACTATTTTAGTGCTTCCTCAATAGCATTAGAGAATAGTTCTGATAAAGATATTCCAGCAGTAGCAGCCTGTTGTGGTAAAATACTTTCTTTGGTTAATCCAGGTACAGTGTTTACCTCCAATAAATGAGGCTCTCCATCTTTAAAAATATACTCACTTCTGGTAAAACCTTTCATTTTTAAGATTTCATATACTTGTTTAGCAACTTTATTAACTTTGTCTGTCATTTCTTGGCTGATTCTTGCGGGTGTTATTTCTTGAGATTCACCAAGATATTTTGCCTTATAATCAAAAAAGTCGTTATCGCTCACAATTTCGGTAATTGGTAAAACTTTGACTTTACCTTTGTATGTAATAACACCAACCGAAACTTCTGTGCCATCTAAAAAAGATTCAATGATAATTTCGTCATCTTCTTTAAAAGCAATTTCAATAGCATTCTGAAGGTCTTCTTTGTTATACACTTTGGTGACACCAAAACTGCTACCAGCTTTGTTGGCTTTTACAAAACATGGTAAACCAACGGCTTCTATTATGGATTCTTCATTAATTTTATCGTTAAGATTTATATAAAAAGATTTTGCAGTTTTTATACCATAAGGTTTTAAAACACTTAAACAATCGCGCTTGTTAAATGTTAAAGCTGCTTGATACATACCACAGCTGGTATGCGGAATATTAAGTAAATCAAAATAGCCTTGCATAAAGCCATCTTCACCAGGAGAACCATGAATGGCATTAAAAACACAATCGAACTTTATTTTTTGGTCATGTACAATAACCGAAAAATCGCTTTTATCTATTGGAAATTCAATATCATCATCATTCACATATACCCATTTGTATTTAAAAACATGAATGCGGTAACCAACATATTTTGTTGAATCTAAAGTTTCAAAAACTACGTTTCCGCTTTTTAAGGATATTTCAAATTCGCTGGAATATCCTCCCATAATAATGGCAATATTTTTTTTCATATGTACCTAACTTGATTCAGTATAAATCTAAAACCAACAATAAAACGTATCTTATAATAGTTAAGCTAAAATATCACTAATAAATCAAAACTAAAAACGCTTTGGTTTTTATATATTTGTTCACCAAACAATTTTAAATGAGTCTTATTAAATTTCTTACCAGCAAAACGTTTTTGTATCAAATTATATTGGCAGTTGTTGCTTTAGTTGTCTTGTGTTTTATTATGCTAAAGTGGTTAAATATCACCACCAATCATGGCGATTTTGAAACTGTGCCGGATTTGACTGGAAAATCTCTACAAGTAGCAGAAATTGAACTTGAGAAAAATAATTTGGTTCTACAAATTCAAGATTCTGCAAACTTCAATCCAGATTATCCAAAGTTTTCTGTCATTGAGCAAGATCCTGTTCCTGGAAGTAAAGTAAAAGAAGACCGTAAAATTTATTTAACCCTTAATCCATCAGGTTATAGAAAAGTACTTGTACCAGATTTGAAACAGAGAACATTTAGGCAGGCAAAACCAACTTTAGAAGCTCTAGGTTTTAATGTAGGTAAAACAACCTACGTTAATAATATAGGAAAAGATATGGTTCTTGGCATGACATATAAAGGTGAAGAAATAGAGCCTGGAACTATGCTAGAAAAAACATCTGTAATAGATTTAATTCTTGGAAACGGAAATAGATAGTCTTCAAAGAACAATATGCAAGAAAATAATTCATTTGAGGACGAGGAAGACGAACTTTACGAACATTATTCTTTTACAGCAGAAAAAGGACAAACGCCTTTACGTGTAGATAAATACTTAATGAACTTTGTTGAAAACGCTACACGTAATAAAATTCAGCAAGCAGCTAAAGCAGGAAATATTTATGTGAATAATGTTCCTGTAAAATCAAACTATAAAGTAAAAGGTAAGGATGTAGTAAGAGTATTGTTTACCCATCCACCACATGAGCATTTATTGGTTGGCGAAAATATTCCTATCAATATTGTGTATGAAGACGATGCGCTTTTGGTTGTTAATAAACCTGCTGGAATGGTGGTACATCCAGGTCATGGTAATTATACAGGAACATTAATAAATGCTTTGATTTATCATTTTGATAACTTGCCAAGGAATTCTAACGACAGACCAGGATTGGTACATAGAATTGATAAAGACACCAGCGGACTTTTGGTTGTGGCCAAAACCGAAGATGCCATGAACCATTTGTCAAAGCAGTTTTTTGATAAAACCAGTGAGCGCGAATATATTGCTTTGGTTTGGGGCAATGTAGAAGAAGATGAAGGAACCGTTGAAGGAAACATTGGGAGACATCCTAAAAACAGATTGCAAAATACTGTGTTTGAGGGCGAGGATGCCAATAAAGGAAAACCAGCTATAACGCACTATAAAGTTTTAGAACGTTTAGGTTATGTTACGTTACTTTCTTGCAAGTTGGAAACAGGAAGAACACATCAAATCCGTGTACACATGAAGCACATTGGTCATACTTTGTTTAACGACGAACGCTATGGTGGAGAAAAGATTTTAAAAGGAACAACCTTTACAAAATACAAGCAGTTTGTATTGAATTGTTTCAAAATATTACCACGTCAGGCATTACACGCTAAAACATTAGGTTTTGAGCATCCTGTGACAAAAGAATTTATACGATTTACTTCAGAGGTTCCTGTTGATATGCAACAATGTATTGAAAAGTGGAGAGGATACTCGAAACATATTGATTCATAAATTATTATTATTTTAATATAAATAATAACAGTTTTTATTTATAGTTCATCTCTTTTTTCAATATTACTTTTACAAAAAAGCACTAGAAAATGAAAATAGATGAGGTTATACTCTATACAACTTCAATTAAAGAACAAAAACATTTTTATGGTTCTATATTAGAACTTGATTTGCTTATAGATTTACCGAATAAAGTATCGTATAAAACGGGAAATAGTATTCTGACCTTTCAGTATAGAAAGCATGTGAAACCTTCGCATTTAGCTTTTAATATTCCATTTAATAAAGTACAGGAGGCTTTGTCATGGTTACAAAGTAGAGTAGAGGTTATTGATTTTGAAGGGAAATTAATTTCGGATTTTTCTAATTGGAACGCGGAAGCCATTTACTTTTATGATGTAGATAAAAACATTATGGAGTTTATTGGTCGAAAGAATTTAAATGTTGAGAGCACAGCTAGATTCTCTTCAAAGGCCATT
>Ga0102947_1000416_pt1 | contig 15363 bp, 20 predicted proteins | sample SalPon2A_A_D2_MG_FD_78210 | JGI IMG/M metagenome (GOLD analysis project Ga0102947, IMG submission 78210) | Soil microbial communities from South San Francisco under conditions of wetland restoration - Salt Pond MetaG R2A_A_D2_MG | ecosystem: Environmental > Terrestrial > Soil > Wetlands | place... | reverse complement strand
TTATTATTGACAAAAATCTGGAGAGGAATATCACCGTCAAATAAAAGAATTTGATTTACATCACTGGCGACTTGCCAAACTCGCATCTCACCATTACTTAACGTTGGTTGGTAATACGCTTGCGTGGGTAAACCTTGCGTATCTTTAACGGTTTGCATTTGGTATTGACTGCGGGACCATTGGTTTACCGGCTGTTCACTATCGTTGTTGTATATTTTTGAGCGAAGATTTCTAACCTTTAAAGGCCGTGGGGGATAATCCTTAAAAGCAAACAAACTACTACTTTCATCAAAATTATTCGCGGTTGCATTAACGAGTTCCAACGTCGTACCATCGATAACGCGTTTAACGTTATTCCATTCTCTTAATGAAGCATCAAAGCGAATTCCTGCGTTCTCTCCTGTATTCGACTGGCGTAATTGTAAATCACCATAAGCACTGACGCCGGACGCGGTTAAATCCGTGTTAACAACGCGCAACATAATCGTGTTTTGGGATGGCGTAAATGTCACCGTTGCTATCCCGGTTGCTGAAAATGTATCGGAGGCGATGAGCGTCGAACCTATGCCAATATCATAAACCTCTAATCTCAAATCCGTTGTCGTTAATGAATCAATATTGATTTGAAAAAAATATTCAATGTCGTTGGTTATGTCGGTAAATTCATATTCGGTATAGCCTTCCGTTGCGCCGACGGTGCTCGTCAACTCCAAACCGACCGAAACGGCGGCTAAGGTCGCATCGACGGTTGTCCAGTTGGCCGTGGTGTCGGATGGATCAAAAGTTAACGTATTATCAGCCCCGGTAAATCTGGAGGTATCACTGATTGTGATAGTGGTGGCACCAGCGATAACATCGGCGCTTAACTCATCGGTAATAAAATCATCGGAAAGACACGCAAACGCGCCGGTTGGTCCTATGTCATAAGAACGTTGCCCCTGGTTCAAGGGCAAAACATATTCTTCTTGTTTCCACAAATGAAAGCCTTGAGCTTGGAACCGAGCAACCAAACTATTTAAAGCTTCCAAAGCAGTTGAACGATCAACGGCGCTGATTGATTGTTCGACCGGGACAATAGTTGCGCGTCTTAGTGCACTCTCGATGATTTCATTTGCTGTTCTGTTAAGAACAAAGTTACCGCTGGTAGCCATAAACTAAACCTTATAAGTCACACAACACAACGGATCCGGTCGCGGTAAAGTCTCCGCCCGTTCCAAGATTTGTACCAGCATTCCAATCGCTTGGCTCTTGAAAACCACCAAAAAATAATAAAGGATCGCTGCCGGTCGGATTCTCTCCTGTGTTTCCTAAATCAACGGGATCGCCACTAGCATCAATAAACAATCGTCGATTTGCTTCGACGGTTAAATCAAAGTAAGAATCATCAAACCAGACATCCCCAGCGCAACCGTTAAAAGTGGCCGTCCCTGCATTTGTAGCGAACAAACTAATTATGTCGATCACGTCTAGCTCAACGGCTGCGCCCGTCCCGGCATCCGTACCTAAAGAAGCATCATTAAGATAAACTTGTAATCCGTTGGCCTGATTGTAAGAAATTAAAATGTGATAAATAACACCGTCAACTAATGTTCCCGCGTTGACTAATGCAACGGTAGTAAGGCTTGTATCTCGAACGGCAACGAGTAACGCATTAGGCGCGCCCGTTATACTAACTTGAAAAATGGATCCGCCAGAATCCGTATCAACAAACAGCGTTATGTACTGCGCGCCAGTTGTATCGGCACGCTCAATCCAAGCGCTAAACGTAAACCCTGTTACTGGCGCGGCAATTCCTAAGTTTCCAGCCTGCGTTAAATAATCCGGATCGCCGCTATTGAAACGCACACGCTTTTGAATGTAACTTTCATCGGTGAATACGACTTGGCCGTTGATCGCTAATATTTCGGTAATGTTAACGTTCTTTAATTTGGTTCCGCGAAAATCAGAAGGAATTGCCGCGCCAGTGCCAAACACTTCAACCCCATTCAAAAAAAGGCGTCCCGTAATCGCAAGCTCACCGAGCTGCGTATAATTATCACTTCCATCTATTGGCTCTAAATCGGATAAAACCAATTCCTGACCACCAACATAAACCGTCGTAAAAACATTTAATTTATCTAAAACGGTTACATTTACACCATCAATGCGAGTACTCATTTTAAAACCTTATGTGCGCCTTAAAATGATGCTCCCGGTTGCAGTAATTTCGTCGGTGATAATACTTTTTATTTCACAATAGAAAGTCACTTCGCCGATCCCAGAAAACGAAACTGTAACGTTCACATCATTAACTAAAGAATTAAAAGCACTGGTTAAACCCGTTATCGAATCCAAAGCACCCGATTGTGTCGAGCGCGTGATACGAATTTGATAAAAGTTTCCTATGCCGTCAGTTTCGCCTTGATCCCACCACTCATTTAAAACAAGTGATCCGTTTAAATTTAAATTGCCGTTGTTAGTAAATGTTATAAATCCCGATGCCCCAACATCAATATCAGCATCCGAAATCACGGCGTTTCCGTTATCCGTTATATCTGAGCTTTGCGCTTCATCTTCTCCCTGAAAAGTACGCGCATCTTTTACGCTTATGTCTTCATCACCACTGATATAAATATCAAGTTGAGGATGACGCGGATCCCAATTTTGATTGGAAACCAAAGTGCCTCGCCAGGTTAATGAGGCTTCGCTACGAAAACAGACCTGACCGGTAACATCACACTGCACAAGATGATCCCCAAGCTTCATGCGAGTGTGTCGCCGGTTGAAATTTGCTTTTCCGCCACGAATGACGTCGCCGCTATTTCTTTTTCGATTTACTTTTCGCATTGCGTTTCATGGCTCTTTTTTTAGCGCCTAACTTTTGTGAAACTGTGGAGCGTCCCGTCGGATTTTTTTTACCGGCTTTATCCATAGCAATCGCGACGGCCTGTTTATGCGAATAACCGTTGCTCATTAATTCTTGAATATTCGCATCAATAACTTTTTGCGCTTTTCCGCTTTTTAGAGGCATAATCCTTACACTCCACAATTGAATTTTCGTTGGGCGCTTTCCCTTTGGGAACCTGCGAACCACGCTCTTGATTTGCCATTCTTCTCAAACCACTCATTAGCCTGCCTCCACGACATAAACAAAACCTGTTGCTGGCGCTGCTGCCGTTAAAAGCCATTCAACGTATGGCTCGTTTAACGTTGCCATCGCACCATCAGCGATAACCAAAGCACCCCCAGCCGGTTGCTGATAAACTGGCGTTCCTTGATTTCGATTTTCACTAATATTACTTACCGTTACCGTTATCTGTTGACCGCTTTCATTTTGAATCGTTGCCTTGTAATCATCTGCACGTCGATAATTTGCCGCAAAGCGCTGAGTAGATTCGGCGTCAAACTCAATCACATGTTGCATCGTTTTTTTCCTCCTGCGCTTCCGTCACTTTTTTTAATTTACTGGCCAATCCAAAACAATTAGCCGCTTGATTCAAACCTTCTTTTCGACACAAAACATCGAGCGCTTGAATAATGTAAACACATTCTTTTTTGGAAAGATGAACCATGTAATGTTGCTCCATAATATTTGCCTCTTACTCGATTGGTAATAAACGGGATACTCGAATGCTTGCACTTGGGGCGTCATTCCAAGGTAAAGTGGTCGGGGTAAATTGAAACAACCCCCCAGAATTCGCGCCGCTGCTATCGCGCGCAATGAACACTTCTATAAAGTCGCCCGCCGTAGCATGTATAACGAAGGTTAATGACAGAGGAACAACCAAGTTTGCGTTATCGATGCGCGCGGCTGCGCCTTCGAGTTGCGGTATCGCAACGCCGTTGTAAAAAAACTGACCGACAATAACACTTGTACCACTGGCACCCGTTCGCCCCAATCTAAAATTTGATGTTATTAAATAACTTCCGGTTTCATTAAACGTTACCCGCCCCGCAGCACTTAATGAAACTTCACCACCAGGAGAGGTTTGGGAGCCACCAAATTCAACTTGTAAAGGCGTATCAACGACAGAAGGCAATTGTGAAGCTGCCACACTCCTGGAATCAATTAAAATCGTATCTTCCCAAACTCCGGCTTGAACAGGAATTCCATTAATGGTCAACTCACCGATAATGTTCGTGTCTTTAAATTGTGTAATACTCATTCTATTAACCTCTCGTTTTAAGTCGAAGCGCTTAAAACAAAATCTGCCGTGTCTTGCACGGTTAACGTTCCCTTGTCGCGAATACTTAATGTCACATTCGCCGAACCTGTTCCACTATTAACAGAAACATTCCAAGAATATTGAGAAGCGCCAGCACCGTCGAGCCAAGCGCCTGTTGTGTCTGAAATCCCGGTATCTAAAATTCCTGAATTAACATCACAGCGAAAATCGTAATTGTCCATTACGCCCGCTGCCTTTTCCGTATCTAAAATCCATTCATCAGTAATGACGTCGGTTGAACCAACCAACCGTTGATGTAATAAATCACCATCATCCTGCACGGCGATCCCAGCTTCAGCACCTGCACCGGTATCTGAGATCGTCGCGTTCGTAATGTTGATATCAGGATCAATAAATCTTGTCGCGGAAATAACAGAGGCAAAAATAGGTATCGTCATGAGATGCCCGTCCCCCAAATTAAATACTCGTCCGTGTCTCGCCTAAAAACAGTAAATACGCCTCCTGGAGCAATTGTTCTTGTTCCAGTAGTTAGGCTTGATCCATCCAGCCAAGTAAGCGTAACGGTGCCTCCTTCGGTGATCGTTACATCACCGGCAGAACCAATATTTGCACCCATCCACAACTGACCATCTTGACCAACCCCTAAATCATTTATCTGCCAGGTATAAGCAGAGGCATCGGTTTTTAATATCATTCCACCAACGCGATCAATGGTGAAATAAGGAAAGGTCACGTTGCCCGTTGTAATGTCCGCAATGTTCCATCCAATGTCTCTTAGTGATCCATTAGGATCGGCCAGTTGTGCGCCGCTAGTAACGCTACCGGTATAATCTTGTGTTCGAATGGCGGGTTGTACGTTAACGTCATAAAGAGACATCCTTCCTGCGCGTGTAATTGCTAAACGGTCGCCAATCGAGTCGTCGATCAAACGAATCATTGAACTTGCGCCCGTAATCGAAAGGACAACATCGTCGCCGGTTTGCGTATTGGCAACGGTAAGATCAGCGTTACCTATAAACCCAACATAACCCCGTTGAGAAAATCCACTGTTGTAAAAACCAAGAGCGACATTAACCGCATCGGATTGCAAAATGACTTCATCACCCGTTCCCGATTTTAGAACCGTTCCCACAAGTAGATCATTGCCGACAACGGTATAGTCGCTGGTGTTTATTCCAAAAACATCGCGAGCGGTCGCACCACTATCTTCTGCGGTAATATATTCATCGTTGGCAAGCGCTAGAAATGATCCAACCGGCGTTCCATTTATTAGAAAATCGCCGGTTCCATTGGTTCGAACATCAACGTCCCCATTAGTGATCGAGTTCGTTAATACAATCGTGTCTGGCGTTGTAACTAAATCGTAAAAGAGCGCTTTTTGATAAGCGAGAGAAGAATCCTGAAAAGAAACAGTCGCGTTAATTTGTAAATCGGATTCGGCAATGATATTCGATTGAAACGTGGCGTCTTGCGTAAAAATCCAATCGCCGGTAACGGTATAATTCGCCGCCGTATCAAAAAAAGGATTCGCACCGTTAACAAGAACCTGACCGGTTCCATTAGTTCTTAAATCAATATCGCCGTTTGTAATTTCGTTCGTTAATACAATCGTGTCCGGCGTTGTCGCAATGTCATAAAATAAAACATTTTGAAACGTCGCGCTTTCATCTTCAATTTGAATGCTTTGGGAAAAACCAACATCACCCGAAAAGGTTGCGTCCGATGCGGTCAGTGAACCCGACAAATCCAACTCAACCATATCGACGGAATTTGTAAAGTCCCAAGTTCCGGTTAGCGTGTAATTTGAAGCGACATCAAAAAAAGGCGATGCACCATTGACTAAAACCGATCCGCTTCCATTCGTCCGAAAATCAATATCGCCATTGGTAACAGGATTTGTTAAAACGAGGGTGTCAGGATCAGTTGCAATGTCAAAAAACAAAGCGCTTTGAAATGTTCCTGATTCGTCTTCTAATTGAATGGCACCGGAAAAACCAACGTCATTTTGAAACGTCCAATCACCAGTGATATTTAAATCTTCGGTGGCAACGGACTGACCGATTGGATTACCTTGAATTAAAAGCGTATCAAGAATATTTACTTTTTTAAAATTAGTAAATCCTGGTACACCGTTGACTTTTGCCACGAATAAAACTCCCAGTGTTTAAGCAAACACCAGTTACCTTTGCAAGTAACCAGAAGCAAAAGGGGCAACCGCCCCTTTTATTTTTTACAGATTAACTTGAACCTGCCGACGCAAAGCATCCTCGTGGATCGGTCCAGCCAAAACTATAGCGTTCGTCCGCTTTGAAACGTGTATTGCTGGTTGAAAACGCCATGTCTTCGCCAAACTCTACCTCTTGCCGTTGATACATTTTTAATCCGTCCGGCGAGTTCGTAGTGATAAACCAGGCATTGACATCGGTGAGGTAGTGGTTAACGCCATAACCGTCCCGAAGAGCCGTTAAATCACGCAAACTATTAGTAGCATTGTTTGCCGTATCATTTTGAAGCACACTCCCTAAAATTCTTTGAGCTTCGAAAGTTAATTGCACTGGAACGCACAATTTTTGAGGCACCAAAGAAATTCTCAAGCCACGCGGATCAGTGGCTTCACCAATTTGGATAATCAAATCTTCAAGAGCGGTTTCTGATAAATCAGAAGGCACCGCTAAAACATTTGAATACGTTCCACCATCAGTAGGCCCATTAATATGGGTCGCACTAAAAAGCGGTTCTCCGTCTCCACCTGGTTGAACGAAAGCGGGATCAAAACCATTGTTAAAAACATTGGCTCCGGTTACTTCTTTCGTTTGTCGCATTGAAAAAGCTAATGCGCGAGCACGGCGAGCAAACAGATCGTAAAGCTCATCCTGCAATGCCTCTTTGGTGACGACAAACCCTTTCCCAAATGTTGTGTGTGTGTAAGTTGGCGTGAACCCTTGACGTTGAGAATCAAAGCTAATGTCTCCGCCTTCGTCTTTTGGACTCGCTAATCCAAATCCTTCGAATTGAACGTCGATTTCAAATGCTTTTCGTGAAGTATCACGCATGAACATCATTGGCCATTCTTCTGGCCATTCGTCGTAAGTATTACCGAAAACGTTAGCGACGCCTTCCTGAAGTAAGCGGGGTAAATTACCGCGAGTAATAGTTCCTGGCATGACTCCCCCTTAAATTCCGGCTGTGCCGGTATTCAGCGTTGTGTTATTGAAACGAACGACCGCACGATTTCCTAACACGCCCGCAGCATCTTCTTTCAAAGAAACAATACGGAATTGCAAGGTTGCAGTGGTCGCGATGGTTCCAGCGTCGAGAGTCATATTAGAAACAGTAAGGCCACCGCTTTTCGTTGCGGCAGTTGCATCAATATCAGCATTTAAACCAACATCAGCAACGACCAAAGGGCCGTTAATAACATCGACTTCAAAATTTTGATTTGGTGCGATATGACAGTGAACGAAACCAGATTGAAGTGCTGGTAAACCTGTTTCAGTGAGATTTTCTGTGTCAAACAAAGGACGAACGGCAGCAATGACACCCGTTATCGCAGCACCCGCCGCCGCCGCGTCAATTTCTGCGCGACCTTCGGCATCGGCTTCGCCGGTAATAACAACAACATCACCTGGCGCAAGCAAAGAAGCATGAGCGGCATCAACCGCGTATGTTTCTAACTTACCTTGATAATCGGTATCACTTTGATTTCGTAGAGCCTGAAAGCCGGGCATAGTTAGCCTCCGAAAAAAAGCGTATTAACAAAAAACTATCACTACGAAAGACGTTGATAGGTGTGCGATATGCAAACTTTTTTTAGGTTGCCAACTTATGGCCGGAACTTTTGAGGGAGCTAACTTTAGCTGTATTTTACGACGGCTTCGTGTCCTTCTGGGACATATTCAAAACTGTCTTTATCTCTGCGCGGTTTTGCCGCTTCGGTGAGTAAATCAATATTCTTTTTGCGATGAATGTCGCGATCTTCTTCCCAGTATTGTAATTCAATTTTATACAAAATCAAATACTCTCCCGTTCCCGATGGTTTTCGAATAGTTTTTCCTGCGCCATCTTTTACAACTTGCCACCAAGCTTCCTGAAATTGCATAACACGATCAGGACGATCTAAAACCCATCGATACTTGTAACCTTCTTCAACCACTCCTTCAGGCAACGCCAATTTATACGTCGTGGTTAACGGTCGGCGTTTTGGTCTATCCTTTGGCGTATGCGCTTCGACTTCAGGTTTTGGTGTTACTTCATTATTCGTGATATTTTTCTTAGGCATTATTATTTCTCTCCGCTTCGCGATTATCTTTAACAGCTTGTAAAAACTGTTCCTGGTTCTTCCAACTTTTTCCCATCGTTTGCCAAATCAACTTTTCTTCACGCGTCAGTTCAGACATTGTTAATCGCGGCGATTGTCGTCGTGTTGGTCCACCGCGTTTCTCTGACATGGACGCCCTAGAATGTTGGGGCGCTTCAGTGTTGAATTGTCTGCGAACCACATCGTCAACATGAGACAATGCTTCTTCTACCGTTGCATTTGGATTGTTTATATTTTTTTGAACATACTGAATAAATTCACGTTCGGCGTAAGCGCTTTTTGGGCTTTGTTGTTCAATCCAGGGGTTTTTATTTCGCCAAGTTTTAACGACGGGATGATTCATTAAGTTGTGGTAGAGAACCTCTTGGTCAACACCATTTGGCGATTGCTTTGGCTCTGTTTCAATAGGTGCGGGCGGCGCATATTCTTGTTGTGTTTCTGCGTAAGGTTCTGAATCGCCCTCTTTTAAAACTCGTATCTCTTGATCAATTTCGTTGTATTTTTCTCGATCCCCCAATTCTGCCGCATTGTATTTTTCTTCTTCCAGTTTTTTAATGGTCATTTTTAATTGCGCTTCGTGCAATTTTTGTTGACCTTGCAGTCGCGCATTAAAATTATTTTCCAAGGAATCAACTTTTTGATGCAAGCGGCGATTCGCCTGCATTAACTCACCTGTTTGAACAAAACGTTTGGCACTCGTCCAATCGTCCGGATCGCCGCGCCAATTTTCTTTGGGCACCCAACCCATCGACATAGCTTGTCGCTCTGTCTCTGAGTATTCCTCTTGCTGTTCATCAACAAACTGTTTTTGTTCCTCTGACATTTGCTCGTATTCATCAGGGAACCCGTCGTTTATATCTTCCTGGACATCATCGGCCTCGGAAACGGACGAATCGTTTTGCCTGAGCTGTACATCAGGCTCAACTTTTTCCGCAATGCTCTGGTGAGGGATAATCTTTTCGTCATTAGTTGACTCATTCGCATTAACCGTCTCGTCTTTCCACTGTCGCAATTTGTCATGTCTCATTTTTCATCCTCAATCACCATAATAATGTCCGAATCGTTAACACACCGATACTTCATCTCAGTATCGTGCCTAGGAATTTTTCCGTCGTAGCGCTGAAACTCAACCAAGTCGCCCAATGTACAACCCCACTCTTCGGGCGACTTACAACCAAACCCGACAAATGCGGTCGGACCAAAGGCAATGATTCGACCGACGTCATGACCATTTTGCTCGCGCTCGTATTCGGCTCGTGTGTGTGTGATAATCCCGCCATCACTGACTCGTTCAACTTCTTCCATTTCAATCAAAACGTGAAAACCGCATGGTTTAATTTTCATAAAGTTCCCTCCGGTTCCCAATCAATCATCATTTTCAATCCATCTTGAATGCCGCGAGCGTAAGATTGCCGTAAAGCAACTTCCTCAACACTTTTAAAACTAAAATCGTTGTCGTACATCGATTCCATTACGCCATTGGTTAACTCCAAGTACATCCTTTGAGTGACCGGCGATGATTGCCAATCTCTGAACGTTTGGATATCAATAGGATGTTTTTTTAATTCATTTTCAAAATATTTAAAAACATCATCCAAGGTTTGCATTTTGTTCATTCTTCCCCCTTTGTCGGTTTAGACCGTCGAGTAACTTAGTTAAAGAATCCAGCTCACGGCTGTAAATCTCTAACTGCGCCTTACCCGCTTCGGTTTCTGCTTTTTCTAAATTCAAAATTGAATTGGTATTGATCTCAATAATTTTTGCCCGCGTTTCTGCGATCTTGCTTTGCGTCTCTGCAATTTTTCTTTCAACGTCCGCTTCACGAACCGCCAACTCTCGATCAAACAACTCATTTTGAAACTGTTGGATCTGATTTTGTTGTTCCATCAATTGATTTTGTTTTTCGATTTGCTCAGGTTGTGGTTGTGGGAATATTTGAGAAATATTTTCAACACCTAAAGAATCCAGAAAGTTGGAGATAACCACTTGTGATTGACCTCCTGCCTCGATGATTTGAGGTAAAAATTGCATTTGTATTTCGCCGCTTTTTGCACGTTCAATACGCGTGCTCATTTCCGGATTAGCCACCGGCACAAGATTGATATTCGTCATATCAAAATCCGCCCTGATATCCGCTTGTTCATCGCCCGTTTCCATTACATACATTTCAGGATCACCAAACCGAGAATTTAACAGAGCCATCTTTTTGAACTCTTCAGACATAGCCAGGTAAATGCGTCGTATAATACTGGTTGTGGATTGTGTTTCTTTTTGCATTAACGCGAGCGTTGTCGTCGCTGGCGCATTCGTTGATAGCACTTTGCTTAAGTCTGCATTTGCCGCCGTTTTTTCAGCTTCTTGCTGTAATTTTTCATTCAACGCAAATAAGGTTTGCGACGGCTCTTTAAAAGGCAACGGGAAAAATGCGCTTGATAAATCTCGGGGGGGGACGTTGGTGTCTTTCCATTCTCCAGGTTGAAAGCGATCATTACCTAATTTTTTCCGGACACCTTTGGCAAGATAGCCGCCCGGTAAATTCGCAAGCTTCCCAGCATCAAGCAATTGATTGGTCGTAGTATTAATGGACTGCGTAACACTGCACAGTAAATGAGGGTAGCCAATCCCTAAAAAATTACCCTCGGAATCTGGCAGAAAATCATATTTGGTTAAAAGGTTCAGTGGCTTGATAAAAACGATTTCATCGATTTCGAGAGGCAAAGTAATATCAGACTCTTTAATCATATTGAAATCGGAAAGGCTGATAATGTCGCCTGTATTAACGCGAACACTGACCTCTTCCATCATATACCGGGGAACGATACGGAGTACCTGGCTAGTCTTTTCGTGAACGGTAACGATGTAAGGTTCTTTGTACCCGTCACCGTCTAAGTCAAACCATCCATATTGCTCTAAAAAGCGATCCGGATTATCGTCTGCATCGACTTCAATATTTTCATCTTTAACGTGTAATTCCACGTCAAGCCATATTCCCATTCGCTGCTTTTCTATGACTTCATTTTCAGTGAATTGCATGACATGGGTAAAGCTTCGAGCGTCTTCAATCGTGGTATTGGATTGATTCACCACAAAATTAGGATAATAAATAACATCGCTGACATTGCGATTTAAACTTTCATCGCGAAACGTCTTTTTGAACATGCACCCGGTCGAAGGTAGGGTATAAAGTAATTTATCATGTTCGGTTCGCCATTCCGGTTGTTTCACGTTAATTTGATAATTAAGATAATGAGAAACGCGTTTCCCTTGAGCCTCTTTCATTCCATTGTAATCAGCGCCAATAATTTGCTCTTTTACAATATCGGGTTTTCTCAATAATTCCTGGCTTGCCGTGTCTCCAAATGCAAGTATCGCATTCATAATTACAGGACTTTTAAAATTAGCCGCATTATCCCAAGGGTCTGAACGTGGCCCATATTCTTGTTTGCCAAGCTCCCTTCCACGTTGAACGATGTCGATCCATTCTTCCATCGAGTCAAGATCTTCCGAATAATCGCGCCGAACTTGATCGGCGATTTTTAATAAATCATCTTCCTCAAGCAACCTGGCAACGTTATTCGTATTTAAAAATGAAACAAGGCGATCAATCGGCGTAATTTCATAAACCATTTCACCTTCTATCTCTAATCCGTCGGGGCCATCTGCCTCGAATTCAATTTCCGCGATTTCGTTCGTCGCCATTTCTAGCCTCATAGGTCAATTCGTAATTTAAATTCTCTAAACAAAAAATATGTATTTTTGTAAGAAAGATATTCATTTCCTCTGGTGAAATATCAGAGGTGCCTATGATAGTTTCGTATTCTTCATTAAATTTTTTATTGGTTTTCTTCCCTAAAAACTTATTGCAAAAAAAATCGTGTAATTCTTGTTTATCTTGTCCGCAATAACTTTCAATCTCTTCCATCCACGCCCAAAATAAACCACGTTGACGTTTGGTTATTTTCTTTTTGTTGTATTCATCAACCGTGATTATGATGGGATAATTAAGATTTAACGCGTAATGATCGATATCTTTTAACGTCGCTTTTAACGCATCTTCATTTCTGACAACGTAAGCGATTTCAGTAGCCACCAGCACCGACCTCACTCACCCATGAATCCTGAAGGAATACTTCGTTAGTAAAATATTCGGGATCTTCGGCAAACGTTAAAGCCAACGCGTCGCCAATGTCCGGGCTTTTAACGCCGCGTTTTTTCATGTCTTCTTTTTTCTCAAGCGTTCTTTGTCCTGAGCTATTGAAAAAATATTGCGGGGCCGTCAGGTCAACCATAAGATCGGCATGGTAAGGCACAACAACATTCGGGATCTTGAACCAGTCGCGCATCATCAACCACATTTCAATCCGCTTGTTCTGAAATTGAATGGGATCGTGCGCTTTTTCGGATGAGTTCACCCCAATAATACGGTCCCCCCATTGTTCCTCTAATTTGTCGTAAACACCGGCACCAATACCAATGACATCAACAAAAACCATATCGAAGCGATAATGACGCATCCAGTAATTCACATGCCCGACGATTTCCATCGTTGAAGATTTTTTTATCGTGTCAATAAAATGAACAATACGGCCTTGTCGCATCACAAACGCGGTTCTATCGTTGCCAAATCTCGCCGGATCAACCCCCAGTAATTTCGGCCCAACCACCTGAAATTTACATTCGCGATCCATTGCGGCCTTAACAAACTCACCATTGATTAAATTATTAGAAACGGAAGCGTTGTAATCAATATCGATTTCCTGGGCAACGATAACCGGATCAAGGATTTGTTTTTGTTTCTCATACCACGCGCTGTCCTTTCGGGGGTCGTCTTTCCAATGAAACGTAAACACCGGGATTTTTCCAGCCATTCGTTTTCGATAAAAAGGATTGCCCGTACCGTTTGGCGTGGAGACGTCTATTTTTACGTCAGAATTGAGGCTCAAACTGGCCTCGATTAGATCGGGCCGCTCATAAAAGGCTGACTCGTCCTTAAAATAAATTGAACTACGACCACCACGACCTATGTTGTCTCCCGACTCACCGCAAATGGTTGATCCGTTTTCTGGATTCATGATTTTTAAAAATGCGGCGTGCTTTCTTTCTTCATACCCCATCGGTAAAAATTCTTGAGGCAAATTCCTTAAAATAAAGCGTATTTTTTCAAAAATACATTTTGGATCACCAATTTTATCCACCAAGTCTTCTTTTCTTGAGCCAAAGGCAATCGCTTGACCAGGATAAAAAAGCCAAAGACAAACAGAGAAAGCGCAACATAGCCAGGTAACTCCAGCATCCCGACTTTTTTCACAAATACCGTCTTCTTTATCCCTCCAGTGTCGGAATAAAAATTTTATAAAATCTTCTTGTTTCGGAAATAATAGAAAGGGAATTTCAGCGGGAAATAAACGCGGATCATATGTCATCATCCAATCATTGATAAAATCAGCATAGTTTTGACGATAATGAACTATCGCCGCTTCCATCAATTCAGGATCAGAGCGTAATTTTTCGAGTCTTTCCGTCCGCAGCCGAAAGATATCAAGACGTTCGTCAGTCATTCTGCGCGCCGGTTATCTTCGGTTTATTCGAATTTGTTCAAGTTATAATAGATAAGATGAAAAGATATTTTAAGCTTTTTTTTAGGAATAAAAAAAGCCAGTAATAAAAATTACTGGCTGAGACAATGAAGAAGCACTAATCAATGTCACCTCTGTGACAGATTTAATTTAATACAATATGATTAATATTTCAAAGCTTTCATTTGTTGGTTATTTAAATTAATTATTTGTTCAACGGCTCAAATAAATCTCTGAAGAGCCGTAAGCATCGCGCTCGATGGCATTCAAAAGTTCCAAAAATGTCGTGTACGATTCGTGATTTTTTTCTATTAAAAATTCGGCGTTTAATTTTTTAAACAGATTACTCATATTTTCTTTTACTAATGAACAAATAATTCCATCATCGGTTTTTTTAAATTTAATTTGCCAATTTTCTGGAAGAACATAACGGACTAAACGGCGATTTAATTCTTGAGTTTGTTCAGAATTCATTTGTTAGTCCTGTTTAACTATTCGCCTTCGACGGTTAACGTAATTTCGCAATCACTCATGTCCACGTCTTGAATTTCTTCACGAACAACAACGGTTGGAATATCTTTGCGAACTTCTTCGGCCTCTTCAATGTATTCATCTTCCTGGCCGTCTTGAATTTCTTCACGAAACAAACCTTGAGCATAGGCGCGCAATGCCATTTGCAATGTTTCACGCCCCAAGTCGGACAACTTTAATCGCTGCGCGGGACGCCCAACCTTACGGCCTTCAATCTCTTCATCATCGAGGAATTCAAACCATTCCTCATGTTTTTTAATCATGGCGTAAACGGATTGGTATTCTTTGCGGTTTTTGGCAATTTCTGAGATGGTGGGCGCTTTAAGCTCTTCGATCAGCTCCATAAAACCTAAAGTGGTTACACTGATTACCCCTCGGTTTTTTCCGGTTTTTTTGCAAAATTTAGCAAGGTCAAGAAACATAGGTCTATCCTTTGGTTGGCAACAAACAATTTTTTAACACATTAAAATAATTATTTCATTTGATTATTTAAAAATGTTATTTATAATCATTTTGTCACTTAACAAGTGATAGCCTATGATCTCTTACCCAGTTTCCCCAAGCTGGGTTTTTTTATGCCCTTGCCGGTTCCTCTTCTATATTTTTATCCCTTTCTTCAATTGATGAGAGAAGAAATTCTGCCAATCCGCTGGGATCTTCCTCATTGAAAGACTTTTTTACCAGTTTCTTAACAGAAACGAAATTTTTACGATCATCATCGCCAATAAAGGGATCAATCAGGTCGTTAAATAAATAAATGATGGTGATCGCT
>Ga0102947_1000415_pt1 | contig 15381 bp, 15 predicted proteins | sample SalPon2A_A_D2_MG_FD_78210 | JGI IMG/M metagenome (GOLD analysis project Ga0102947, IMG submission 78210) | Soil microbial communities from South San Francisco under conditions of wetland restoration - Salt Pond MetaG R2A_A_D2_MG | ecosystem: Environmental > Terrestrial > Soil > Wetlands | place... | reverse complement strand
GCCCTGTATACCTGGTCCCGAATCTTGAATTTCTATTATCACATTAGTGCCTTTTTGTTCAATTTTGCATTCAATCCGCCCTTTATTTTTTCCAATGGCCTGGATAGCATTTAAGAAAATATTGATAAACACAATTTCTAATTTTCTTAAATCACCATTAATCTGAATGTCTGACTCTGGAATTAAAATTACGATATTATCTGAGATCTCCAAAGATTTTTTTGCTGTATTCATCAATTCATTAATCTTTATTGTGTCTAATTTTAGAGGTGTAATTCGTACATAATTTAACACATCGTCGATCTGATGTGACATTCTATCTATGGCACGATTCATTCTATTTGATACCTCTTTTGTTTCCGTACTTTGTTCTGCCTTTTTTTGTAAAATTTCAGAAGATGTTTTGATAGTGCTTAGTGGATTTTTCATATCATGAGCCATGCTTGCTGCAAGTTCTCCAATCGCAGTTAATCTTTCATTTCTAATTTTTACATGAGCCTCAGCTAACTGTTTTTCAGTTTCGATCAGTTTTTTGAGATTTATTGCCATTTCTTCAAAAGAATTACTAATAGTTTTAATTTCATCAATGCGACTTTTTTTAGTATTGATGGTAAAATTACCTTTAGATATAGTATTTGCAATTTTTGTAAGGTGTCTTAAGGGAGTAGAAACAGTGGTTGATATCAAAAAACCCCCAATAATAGATGCAAGTATACCAATAATTGATATTGTAAAAATAGAATTACGTAACTCATTGAATTCTTCTACAATAGAAGAACTATCTTGTACAATTATGGCAGTCCAATTAAATCCTTCAAATGTTCTATATCCTGTGGATTTTGCATAAGATATTAGCTTAAAATCATCTGTGTCATCCAACTCAAAGAATTCTACATCTTTTCCTTGTGTAATGATATTGAAATATGGAATAGGCGAATCTGATAATCTTATTGATTGATTTGAATAAATTGAATACCCTCTTTCATCTAGCAATAATACACTACGTCCTGGTACTGTTATGATGTCTGACTCCTCCTTAAAATCACTTAATAAGTCATCAAGAGTAATTAAAACACGCAACACCCCCATAAATCCACCTGATTTATTATCTATCCTATATGCGAAATCCACTGTGTAATGGTTATCCTGCTCGTTGAAATTAATATCACCAATATATAATCCCCTTTTTTTTGTAATTTCCCACCATTCTTCTTCACTTTGAGAAAAAGCAGATGTTCCGGATGTTAAAGCAACATTTGTTCCATATGCATTTATTACAAATAATTCTCCAATTACATCATAATTATACTCATCATGATAAAACTCAATAGTGTCTAAAAGATCTTCAGTTAAAACTTGCTGTGACTCTTCAGCAATCAATGAGGATGCTTTTATAGATTCTATTTGCTGCTCTGATGTGTTTGATTTGGGTTGTATTTGTAGGAGTCTTTCATGATTTCTGTTTGAGTCATTTAATGCAGTCTGTATAGTGTCCAGATTTGTTAATTCTCTGTATGCTAATATTCGACTTTCTATGTGTTTATCTAAACCTTGAATCATGCTAAATGCAAAGCCCTCATTTCTCGAACCTAGAAGATTTTTTATTTCCTTTACACTTAGATCAAAGGAAACTAGCCCAACAATTGTAAACATTAAAGAAATTCCAAGCATTACTGTAATTATTAAAAAATAGATTTTCACTATAGATTCTAGCCAAAATCATTGAACTATGAATTTAAACATTCACTAATTTGAATTAATAAAGGCATGCCACAAATTAATGGGCATAATGATATATTTTAGTTATTATTCATTTTCATGAATCAATTAATTTTAAAATCAAGGCAACCTGAGCCTTCAACTATTCTGGTAGATACGCCAGTAAAAGAAAGGGAAAAAATCAACACAGAGTCGCTTTCTGGACAAAACACATGCGCAATGGATGTCATGGGATTGTCTTGGATATTTGCAGATGATGATGACTATTGATTCAAAGACTACGCTTCCAATATTCAAAACATGTGAGGAGAAAACCATCTAAAATTCAACCCTGAGTCGGAGGCCTTTCACTAATAGCGTACAATTCATCAACAAGTGTTATAATAGGTGCATCAATAATTGATCTAATACTGTTTAGCATAATTAATTTTCTTGTAATTCTTGTTTTTTGATTTTTTATTTTGTTGATAATTTTACATGGTTATGGAATTTTTGTTCAACTCTTTAGCATTTAAAACAATAACAGATCATATTGCAATTCAAAATAACTGGAAAATATATCATTTACTGAATACATCTGTTCATAATGGTCTCTATTAATTAACAGTTTTTTAAAATCATTAGTGGTATTTACTAGTATGTTATTTTGTAGAGTACAATTACAATACATAACAATCACATCAAACTTGATTTTTCATATAATTTTTTATAATTCAAAAATTCTAGCCATAATCCACATATCTATTATATCTGATTTCAATTTCTTTGTTTTCCCCTAATCTTATCTTTTCATATTCTTCATTTTTTCTAAACTCAATATACTTGCGAATTTCTAAAAATGATTCTTCATTAGGATATGATTCAAAGACAGGTTCCACCATTTTTATATATTCTAATGTTTTTTCTCTAAATTCTTCTTTTGTGGGTTTTTTGATTCCTTTCATCCTGAACCAAACTGCTGCCCAACTTGCACCCACAACATGTGGTAATAAGTCAAAAGCTCTTTGAATTTCAAAACGTTCATCGTTTCTCATGATTCTTGAAGCAACCTTGAGGCTGATTTGGCAAAATATGTAACTATCATGTCGGCTCCAGCTCTTTTAATTGAATATAGAATTTCTTCCGTAATATCGTTTTCATTTACATATCCTAACTGTGAAGCAGCTTTGACTAGTGCATATTCTCCAGAAACACTATATGCTGAAACAGGAATATTGAACTTTCTTCTTGTCTCTGCAATAAGATCCAAGTATGATAATGCTGGTTTTATCATTACAATATCTACTCCTTCATTGATGTCTGTCTCAACTTCCATCATTGCTTCTCTTGCATTTGTGTATGGAACTTGGTATGTTTTTCTATCTCCAAATTTAGGAGCGCATTCTGCAGCATCTCTGAATGGAGAATAAAAGTTTGAACGATGTTTAGCTGAATGTGACATTATTGAAACATCTGTGAATCCTTCATCATCAAGAGCTTTTCTTATTGCTGCAACTTGGCCATCCATCATTGCTGATGGTGATACTGTATCTACACCAGATTTTGCTTGGCTTACTGCAATCTTTGCCAGTGTATCTAAACTAGTGTCATTATCTATTTTATTTCCCTGAACTATCCCACAGTGCCCAGTTGATGTGAATTGACATAGGCATACATCTGCCATTATTACTATTTTATCTCCAAAGTTCTCTCTAATCTTAGATATTGTTTTTTGAACAATTCCTTTATCATCAAATGCAGAAGTCCCTGCTTCATCTTTTAAAGTTGGAATCCCAAAAAGCATGATTGCAGGAATTTCTAAATCACTAATTTTCTCCACTTCATCGTTTACATCGTCAAGTGGTAATCTTTCAATTTCTGACATTGATTTTACATTCACTTTATTTTTTAGACCTTCCTGAACAAAAACCGGGCATATGAAATCTTTTGAAGATAATGTTGTTTGTTGAACTAACTCTCTCATTTTATCTGATATTCTCAGTCTACGAAGACGCCTAGTGGGAAATGACATACTGAAATTCTCTTTGGGTAAAATATAATCCTAGTCTAAACCAAAAAGTTTAGATTAAATATTTGCATGGCATTTTCTTGCATTGATCTTGGCAATGGGAATTGAATCTGCATCTCCAGGTAAATGTTAACTAGTTGACCAAACCTCTCTCAATACCTTACAAACAGTTCAAATCTTAAACACGTCAAAAATAGGTGAAGGCGTAGGTCTTCTAGAGTTTGGCATAAAACACGTCCTAGGTACTAAATTCTGGATGATAAGGCGTATGAGATAAAACTCTGAATCAAAATTTGATGGGGCAGTAAAAATACAAGTCCTTAATCCGATAATGTATCTTTAATGGGATAGGAATGTGCTGGTCAGAAATAATCACTGTCAATCAAAAATGATTATAATGATATTGACAAACAAAGAAATGGATTTGACATATGATTCATCACTAAATCCTAAACTATTCTTTGACAAAGGCACGATTAGGATTGAAGATAGTGAACTCATACAAATTCCAAGTACGAAATATGATGACCGAACCAAAAATCTTAGATCTTATGCTCTCAACTATCCAGAAATTATTGAGTATTTGAAAAAAAGTGATTTAGATTTTGTTGATAATGTGTCTGATTTTATCCCATCTCCTGTGTTTCAAATGAATGCTTTAGAATTACGAGATTACCAAAAACAAGCTATCCAAAATTGGGAAAAATCATCTATGAGGGGATGTGTTATTTTACCTACTGGTGCTGGAAAAACGGCTATAGGTATAAAGGCCATCCAAAAAGTAAATGCATCTACACTTGTTGTAGTTCCAACAATTGATTTAATGGAACAATGGTCAAATAATATCTCTAAATACTTGTCAACTAACATCCATAATCAACAAAACATTTCTGTTGGGAAATTAGGTGGAGGAGAAGATTCCCTTCAAGCAATTACTGTAGGAACCTATGATTCTGCTTATCTTAGGGCATCTTCAATAGGTAATCAATTCAAATTGATAATCTTTGATGAAGTGCATCACCTTCCTGCACCTGGATATCGTTCCATTGCAGAACAGTTCATTGCACCATACAGATTGGGTTTGACTGCAACAATAGAAAGAGAAGATGGGTTGCATGAATTAATTCCGTATCTTACTGGTGGGATTGTTTTTCGTCTTGGTTCACAAAAACTCTCGAATCAAAAATATCTGGCAGAATATGTTGTTGATACAATACAAGTCAACCTTACTGCAGAAGAACAAAAAGAATATGAAATCAATCATAAAAAATTCTTAGCCAACATTAGACAATTGGGATTCAATACACCATCAATGTATAATCTTAAACGATTAATCATGATGTCAAATAAAAATAAGATTGCAAGGGAAGCAATGCTTGCAAGAAATAAAGCAAATGAGATTGCCCTAAACAGTAAAGCAAAGATCGATGAATTAAAAAAAATTTTACAACAAAATAAAAATACAAAGACTATAATTTTCACACAGAATAATAAAATGGTTTATGATCTCTCAAACCGATTTTTGATTCCATATATCACTTATAAGACAATAAAAACAGAAAGGCAAAATGTATTGGATGGATTCAAGTCTGGTCTGTATAATGCGGTTGTAACCTCTAGAGTCTTAGATGAAGGGATCGATATCCCAGATGCAGAATTAGGAATAATTATGAGTGGTACAGGTAGCGGACGGGAATTAATACAAAGACTAGGTAGAATTCTGAGGCCAAAACAAAATGGAAGAAAGGCAAGACTGGTTGAATTGGTTTCAAAACATACACGAGAAACAAATACCAGTGCAAAAAGGATTACGGCGCTGAAAAAAAATTCTTCTGCAAATACAGGTTCATAGTTATCTGAGAGTTGATATGATGTATCACAAAATAACAAAACATATTGAGGTTATATCCTAATGCTTTCATCTGAACTTTTGCGCACGAGGATTAACCAAGGCAAGATAATACCATTATTTTGTCCTGTGGATTTTGGTAACGGTACCGATTATGAACTTGCCAACAAACTTATTGTGTTTTTTACTGATGCTCAAAAAAATATACAGCGTAAAGGTGATTTATTACAAAAGGTTAGGCTACTTGAATCTGAATATGATTACAAACTAGTACGAGGATTATTTACATTGCTGGAGAGACGTTCTATTTTTAGACAATTAAACTCATCTTCTATCCTAACTCCAATGCTCATAAGACAGAAATTATTTGAAGAATCCTCAAAGCAAGGTTGGGCTTTATCTTATTCACAACGACAAACCATTATCCAACAACTTGCAAGTCAAATGCATATCACATCTAATGACATTGAAACCCTGATGTGGAGTGATAAAGATGAGAATCTTACACTAACACAATTTGACCTCATCAGTACTAAAGACCTAATCTTTTGGTATAATCTTTCATTATTCCAAACGCTTCTTTTCAAGTGTACTCGGTTAGAGTTTTATGTGAAAGGTGGTATTTATTGGAAACATGTTTTACGTAACGTCAAAAAATATGGTATGATGTATACTTTGGAACATAATTCAGGAGATAAATCTGATGATGATTCCATAACATGTGTTTTAGAAGGACCCCTAAGTCTCTTTAAGATGACTGATAGATATGGCGCATCGATGGCCAAATTATTACCTTCAATTTTAAATACGCCAACTTGGAAAATTAATGCCTCGATAGTAAAAAAGACAGACGATGGGCAAAAAATTTATTCATTTGAATTGAAAAATGATGATGCCCAAGAATTCCTTCGTTCTACAATAGAAACAACATATCAAAATAATGACTATGGGATAAATGATGACTATGTTTATGATAGTTCTATAGAAGCAGCATTTGCAAAAAGATTTTATCATCATTTTGATCAAAACGAGAAGTTTGGATGGAAAATTTCTCGAGAACCTGATCCCTTGATAGCAGATGGTAAGGCCATGATTCCTGATTTTCTGTTTGAACGGTTTGGACGAAAAGTATACTTGGAGATTGTGGGTTTTTGGACAAAAGAGTATCTTGAAAGAAAAACAGCTAAACTTAAGGCATTATTTGACAATCATGATAAAAAGAAAAACAGCAGAAGTATTGACTTGTTAGTTGCGGTAAATTCAGAATTATCATGTTCTCAAATAGAGATAATTTCTAAAGATCGTGTTTTCACTTTTAAAAAAGACGTTCCAATAAAACCGATCTTAGAACACTTGAGAAAAATTGATACTGAAATTACTAAAGAAAAGATTGGTGCTACTGAAATTAAATTAGATAAAAATAATTTGCAACTAATTTCTGTAACACAAATTGCACTAGAACATGCTATTCCGGAAACTGCAGCTTTGAAGATTATCCATGCTAATTATCCTGATACATACATTACTGTTGGTTCATATTTGATTTCAAAAGAAAAAACTGATATTGTAAATTCTGCTCTTGAGGGTATCTCTAAATTTATTCAAGCATGCACTATTATGAAATCCCATGATATTCCTGATTCATGTCATGCTGATTTGTTGTCTAAATTAGGATATGATGTAGTTTGGAATAGTTTAGATCCTGATAATGCAATAATAATTCAAAAATAATTAAATTTTTTCTACAACTTATTTTCTTAGTATAATCCTTAAACTTCATTTGTATATTGTATTCTTGGTGTGTACCTGAAGGTTATTTTATTTAATGGAACTACAATTCTTTGATAATCTATCTACAATCATAGGTGAATTATTAGCTGTTATTTAATCATTATATGATATATCGAATTAGCATTCAGTTTTTCTCCAAACCCATACAAATAACCTCTGAACTAATTACGTACTCTTCATGGATTATCAGTAATTAAAACATGTCATACATTGTTTTTGAAATATCTGAAAAGATCAAATCTTGTGCTAGTCTAAACAAATACTATAAACTGTAATTCTAGTCCACGTTATCATTTTTTTTATAGTCGAATAGCTTACTTGCAAGTTCTACTACATACGGATTACCTGCCTCTGATGCTTTTCTTATGTTGTTCATTGGAGTTGAAACAATGCTTTCTACTACTGCTTTAGTTAATTCTTCTATTATTTTGATCTTCTTTTCGTCTTTCTCATCAAGCATTTGAAGTGCTTTTTGCAATTCTTTTTCTCTTAGATTCTCTATGTTCTTGAATACCTCTTTCACAAGTGGTTCTGCTTCTAATCTTTTCATTGAGGCTTCTAGTACACATACTTCCTCATTAATTATATTTTCAACTGCTTTTACCTTGTTTAATCTGGCATTCATATTTTTTTCCACCATTTCTGCAATTTGATCCAAATTCATCAATTTCACTCCTTTTATGATTGCAACTTTCTCATCAACTGTTCTTGGATTTGATAAATCAAGAATCATCATTCCTTCCTTCTTGTCTTTCATTGCCTGAGTTATTCTCTCATTTGTCACAAGAAAATATGGTGCAGTAGTTGCAACAAACATTACATCATAATAATGAAATCCTGAAAGAATTTGTTCAAATTTAATTGGATTTCCTCCCATTGTTTCACAAAATGCTTTAGATCTTCCAATGGTTCTACTTGTAACATCAAAATTATATCTACGTCTTTGTAGTGATTTTGCAACCAGGGTTGATACTTCCCCAGTTCCAATTAGTAGAATTTTCTTTGTTTTTAATTCATCTATGTTTTCTTCTGCAAGTTTCACTGCCATAGACCCAACTGAAATACCTCCTGCACCAATTCCGCTTGAATTTCTTATTCTAGTTCCAATTCTAATTGCCTTATCAAATAATGTGTTAAGGTGCTGGCCTGATGCTTTGATCTCCCTAGCTGATGTGATTGAATTTTTGATCTGCCCTAGAATTTGTTCTTCTCCAAGTACCATGGAATCTAATCCAGAGGTTAACTTCAATAAATGATGGAACGCATCTTTATTTTCAACATATTCCATGTTTTCATGAAATAGTTCTTCTTCAAGTCCAGTGATTGATGCCCATGTTTTTTTAATCTTGTTTAAATCATTCATTTTTGATTTTCCAAACAATTCTATTCGATTGCATGTTTGAATAATTACACACTCATCCAATCCTGAATGTTTTTTAAATAATTCATATGCATTTTCTATGTCTTTAATCGTAAATTGCTCTAGAATATGGATTGGTGAATTACGAAAAGTTACCCTTGCATTGATGATGTTTTGATTCATTTCCAATTCCTCACTATTGTAATTGCCCGTTTTTCAGCTTTTTTCATCTGACCGTCTTTTATTAACTGATTAATATCATTGTCGTCCATGATGCTATGTAAATATTCTCTTCTTTGAGTTTGGGTAGGGATCGTTTCTTTTGCCAATTTTCTTGCGATATTCTGAATCTTGACTTGTGCTATATCTTCTTTTGAAATTATTTTCTTAAATATTTCTTCTGATTTATCTTTGATTTTTTTTGACATGATTGGACTTTGACCTCCTGTAAAAATTGCGATCTGAATAGTACTTTCCAAATCAATTATTGCAGGATTTGAGAAGTCACTGTCTTCAGGATTGTCTGAACTATATGTGATGATTTTTTTCTTTTTTGCAGCATTTATTATATTTTGATTCATTTTTTTATCATTTGTTGTTGTAATGATAAGATCTGGTTTAAATTTTGAAATAAATCTCACATCTTTAATTTTCTGTTTTTCGAATTTAATTTTTTTTGCTTTTGATAATTTGGCAATTTCTGTATTAATTGAATCACTGATTACTGTTATTTTACAATCTTGTTTTAACAATGAATTAATTCTTTTTTGAGCCTCTCTCCCACCCCCGATGACAATTACTGTTTTATTTTGAATATTTAGATCAACTATCATCGATCAGATGGACTGTAGTTTCTATTTATGTATTAAAATCAAGGTGTAAAACACCAGCTACATTTTTAATTGAATGGGCAAGTTAGTGTCATAGTGGCTTCTATGGATGAATCTGATAAAGAACTCTTAAATGAAATTCAATGGACATTTCCTCTTGTAACTAGGCCTTTTGATGCTATTGCTAAAAAATTCAACACTACTCCCGAAGACATCAAAAATAGATTAAACAAACTCAAAGAAATTGGGGTTCTAAGACAATTGAGTGCAATATTTGATACTCGCAAACTTGGTTATACCAGTTCTCTTGTTGCAATGGAGATTGAAGATGATCAATTAGAAAGTGTTGCAAATCAAATTAATCGTCATCCTGGTGTTAGTCATAACTATGAACGAGATCATCAGTTTAATCTTTGGTTCACTTTGGCTGTTCCACCTGGTTCTGATTTGAAAGAAGAACTTGCTAAATTCAATGTTCTTAAAGGAATTAAAAAAGTTAGAATGCTTCCCACTTTACAATTATTCAAGATTGGTGTGAAATTAGATATGATTGACGATAAGAAACATGAAGTTGCACCAACAGAGGTAAAAAAAGAGATCAAAAATATAACATTTGAAGCTACTGAAGAAGACAAAGAGTTTATCCGTGAATTACAAAAAGATATGGCAATAATTGATGAACCATTTGTAAAATCCGCAAAAAATCTTGGCATTACTGAAAAAGAGTTATTTGAAAAAATGAAATATTATGAAGATATAGGTGTGATGAGAAGATTTGCTGCTATCTTAAGACATAGGCAAGTTGGGTTTACTGCAAATGGTATGATTGTTTGGAAAGTACCTGAAAATAGAATTTCTAAAGTTGGTGAAACCTTGGGGTCTTTTCCACAAGTAAGTCACTGTTATGAAAGGCCAACATATGATGACTGGCCATATAATGTATTTTCAATGATTCATTGTAAAACTCATGATGAAGCAAATCTGATGGCAAAAACAATTCAAGAACAAATACATGTTGATGACTATAAGATTCTCTTCAGTTCACGCGAATTTAAAAAAACACGTGTGGAATATTTTGTAGAAAATTCATTTAGTTTGGAAGAAACAATATCTTCTTAGAATTCATTTTCATCGTGACCTACTATGTGTACCGTACAAAAATATTGATCATTCATGTTGCAATAGTATAGGGAATTTCCGCCACAAGCATTACATGGTGGTTTCTCATCTTGTTCTGACAATTTTGTGTGGTATACTTTACTTCTGCTAGTTATGCTTGAATTTTTGTAAATTCTTGTTAAATTCGTATAATACTCTGATTCTCCAGAATTTAATGGCTGCTCTTTTTTGATCTTTCTTATAATTCGTTCCCATTTTTTATAATTGCCTATTTTGGCAATTTTCATTCCTTCAATTACTTCTAATGTTTTTTCAAAATCTATTGGGTTGTCCATTTGCAAATTAATTTGCTTGAGGTGTTGCTTTTAATTCATAGGAAGGCCATGTATTGTACAACTCTTCAATATCTTTCATGTCTGATGCTGAAATGTAATTGCCCTTGGTCATCTCTACGTAATTTACTATCTCTTCTTCACTTATTACCGTTGGAAATACTGATGCAAATCCTTTCTTTGACATGATAAACTTCATTGCTAATTCTGTAATTGTTAATTCATTTCTATGTGCAATTGGTTTGAGTTGTTCCACTTTTTCCAATGATGCTTTAATCCATTCACCTTTTCTTACTGATCTATGATCTTTTTCATCTATCTTGGTATCTGCATTAACTTTTCCAGTTAGAATCCCTGATGCTTCTGGAACTCTGACTAAGATTCCAACATTCTTTTCTTCAGCTTTTTGCATTAATTCATTTCCTGGGGTTTGCTCTATGATATTATATACTGTTTGAACTGCGCTGACATTTGGTCTGTCCATTGCTTCAAGACCTTCTTGTGTCCATCCAATTGCAGGACCTAATGCAACTTGGTATGTTTTGATTGATTCATCTGCAATAAAACTATCAAGCACGTTAAAAATAGAATTGTCTCTTATGTGTATTAATTTTGGATTGTGTAATCCATACATATCAAGATGATCTGTTTGTAATCTCTCTAAACTATCTTTTAGTGCTTTTTTTGTAAATGCTTCATCAAACTTCTGTGGAAGCTCACTATGTCCGATTTGTTCAACTTCTGAAAAATCATATCCATACTTTGTAGATATGATAATCTCGTTTCGCATATCTTTGAAAACTTCTCCAATTAGTTTCTCACTTTTTCCTTTTCCGTACATATCACCTGTTTCAAAAAAGTTGATTCCCAAATCATATGCCTTTTTGAGCATTCTTTTTGCTTCGTCATCTTCAATTTTTTTACCCCACCAATCAAGTGCAATCGACCACGCACCGAATCCCAATTCTGATACTTTGATGTCTGTTTTACCTAGTTTATTGTATCTCAATTTTTACTCCTCAATTGTTTTGAGTTTTTCTCTGTATATTTCAAAACTATTTTTTTAGTTAAAATTTAACCATTTATGTTTATCCAAGATTTACCCTTATGATATTTTAATTCTGAGGTGAAAGTTCGTATTCGTTTATTGGTTTATCCTAAACTGGAAATAAGTGGTACAATATCTTTTCTCACACATACGATCATTGGGATATCATTTTTAACATATGATGATACTTGAGTTTCTCTTAAATCCATGATAAGATCTTGGAAATCTCTGATGTTGTCTACTTCAAATGCTAACATGAAATCTTCATCATGTATGCCAAACGAGTATGTTGTGTTGAGTACTATTTGTGGATATTTTTTACTTACTTCAATATGTTCATCCATTATTTCTTGACGTTTTTCTTTTGGCAGAAGATACCATTCTCTTGTCTTTGTAAATGGATATACGATGACATGTTTTTTTGACTCATTTCCTGTAATAAACCCCTGAACTTTTTGTTCTTGTATGTATACTGATGGTCGTGTGCATGACAAATATGTTCTAGATGGAATGATGTATTTCCCAAACACTGTTTTGTATATCTTTTCAATCACAATTTGGATTTCTTCAACTGATTTTGATACAAACCAAAACAAGAAATCTGCGTCATCTCTTAACCCTAAATTTGAATATGATCTAAACATAATTCCTGAATTTCTTATTACATTTTCGACTTCTTTTGCGGATTCTTCTTTTGCAAGATCTGCCATCCATCTCCATTTAGGATCTACTTTGAAAAATGAGAAGTTGAAATAATATTGATTGGTATCGTTTGACATATTCTATTCCATTTTGAAACCCTATTTAAATAAAAAACTTGATTCTCTATTACAGAATCTCTATTATTTTATTTTGTGATTTATGCCCTGATTTTATTTGATCTTGTGATGATGACAATCCTAAATGATTTACAATTTTGCTGATAATTTCTTTATTTATTTTGTCTTTGAGTGGTTTTAATTTTATATTGATGCTTATCTCATTTTTCTTTTATTTTTAAAAATTCTTTAGATGATTGAGATATCTGTTTGTAAATTTGTATTCTAGAAAATCATTCTGTTTAAGTTTGATTATACTGTCTGTTCTAATACCCAATCGTATCCTTCAGATTCTAATTTATCTGCAAGTGAAGCATCACCTGTTTTCAACACTTTCCCTCTGGCAAACACATGTACGTAATCTAATTTATCTAAGAATTTTAAAATTCTAGCATAGTGAGTAATTACGATAACTGTTGCATCCTTGCTTGACACTTTACTAATTGCTTTAGCTACTGATTGTACGGCATCAATGTCTAATCCTGAATCTGGCTCATCTAAAATTGAAATATTTGGTTTTAGAACCGCCATTTGTAAAACTTCTGCACGTTTTTTCTCTCCTCCAGAGAACCCTTCGTTTAGGTACCTTGAAAGGAACTCTTCTTTTAATCCTACTTTTTCTAGATTCTCTTTTAGATATTTTTGAAACTCTCTGACTGTAATGAATACTTCCCTGTCTTCTCCCTGAAGTGCTTTGCTTAATGAGTTGTATGCTGTTCTCAGAAAGTGAGAGAACCCTACGCCTGAAACTTCAGTTGGGTATTGAAATCCTAAGAATAACCCTTTCTTTGCTCTTTCATCTGCAGTTAAGTGTAAGATACTTTCACCATCTAATAATATGTCACCTTGTGTGACTTCATATTTTGGATGTGCAAGTAATGTATAAGCTAATGTACTCTTTCCTGAACCATTTGGACCCATTATGGCATGTACTTCTCCTGGACCTGTTTTCAAATTAACTCCCTTTAGAATCTCTTTACCTCCTATTGTAACATGAAGATCTTTGATTTCAAGTACTGCCATATTGCAAATTATTTTGTTTCTCTATATAATACCCACGAAATTTAGCTAATCCTAACCACATCGAATAGTGCCGTTTACCCGCTAAATTGCAAAAATAGACCTATGAAGATAACCGAAAGGATTCGTACTGGATCTCTTTACATGGAAAAGATAAAGATCAAGAGCATTACCTTTGTAAAAAGCACGATGAACAGGAAATAAAATACACAGAAACAAAAACTTTTGAAGATAGAATGATCAGTTTTTCATTTCCGTTTGGGCTTCATAAAGTAGAAATTATTGGAATGGGCATAATGAAAGTTTTGACACTAGAAAATCAGGAATAGAAAATGAAGACTATGTTAGTTTGTATCTTCATTGGGCAGGATCCAAAAGACAAACCGATCTAGAAGGATCGTAAAATTCAAGACAAAATAGAGCAAAAAGTAAAAGATTTGATAGATCTCTCGCTAAAGGAGAATTCATTGTATGATGATTTGTATGAACGAATTATTCTTGAACCTTTTATTCTTACTTTACAATGACATTACATGCAAACCACAACAGTCTGGAAATGTTATCGATGTGACATGACATTCAAACAGGAGCCAATATCTGTCATCCATAGAGACATTTCACATCATCCAATCAAAAAGATCAGAACTGTTTTGATTGCATAGTTTTATCTTAAATAAACTATATCTGTAAATTTGTGAAACAGATCAAGATTTATCTTTCAATATTTCTATTTTTTCCCTTTGTCTGGTAAGTGATGATTTTGATTATTCTTTGAGATTTTTATGAACAATTTATCAGTTCTACTTGTTCCTTTTATGATATTTTGGAATATGCCTAATATGGAAATAGACATACCAATATTATGTCCAAAATGTAATGGCAAAATGTACTGTGTATCTTATGATGCAACCTTAAACATTCTAAAAAAGAGAAGTTGGCAAGTTTGTAAGAGTTGTAACTATGAAATTAGTACAGAAAAATTTAAACAATCAATATGTTGCATTTAATTTAATTTAATTTTTTTTTAATTAAATTCTCTAGATTCTGATAATGATCATTAAATGCATGATGGTGTTTGATTTAACTGGATCTTGAATTATGCATATCTCATTGGATATAATTCCAATCACTGACAGTATTGATGTTTACATTTTTTACAGTAACTCATGATCTGGTATTTGAAGTGTATCAACAATCATGCCTATCCTGAAATTTTTTTGAATAAGAAGTGTTCAATATTTGGCAGACTTTGTATTCTGTCATTGACTCTAAACTAATATGATTTAGAATTAGGATACCCCCAAAAAGTGCATTTAGTGAAGTTTGAGTGAATTTTTAATTTTTAATGTGAGTTTTTGTGCTGAATGCATAAATCCTAATGTGTATTCTTAATAAAATGAAAAGAGAGGGGTGGGTGTTAATATTTGGCCAGAGATGGTCTTAATGTTATTTTAAGTTTATAACATGTTAGAATTTCTTTACATCTG
>Ga0102947_1000414_pt1 | contig 15389 bp, 10 predicted proteins | sample SalPon2A_A_D2_MG_FD_78210 | JGI IMG/M metagenome (GOLD analysis project Ga0102947, IMG submission 78210) | Soil microbial communities from South San Francisco under conditions of wetland restoration - Salt Pond MetaG R2A_A_D2_MG | ecosystem: Environmental > Terrestrial > Soil > Wetlands | place... | reverse complement strand
TTTCCACATTTTAGAGCCATAAGATACAGTTGCACCAGTTTGAGATGTTATTTTATAAAATTCTACGTTTAAAGTGCTTAACGACACTTGATCGTTCAAATATTTAAGACGCCCTTGTTTTGCTTCAATTTCTTCTCGAATATTTGAAAGTTCACGCTCAATTTCAAGCATTTCCTTTACTTTATTTGCTTTGTTTAAAAGCTCTAAATAACGCTTTTCCAGTGTTTGTTTGGCTTTTAAACGCGCTTCTAAATCTATAAACTCTTCTGTGACGTCTCTTGCAGAAATACGTTTAGTATCGAAAAAATCTACGTGATTACTAATAGAATCAATTGTTCTTTGGAAGTTGCTTGTAGGTATTCTGATTTCCAAATTTCGGGACATTCTGTTACCAGATTTGTTGGAATTGTCGTTTTGAATAAAGCCATCATTTTGTTTTACAAATTGAATAATCAGGTTGTAGGTTTTATCCAAATCTTGAGTTTCATATCGTAAATAGGAGTTTTTAATGACTTTCTTTTCATAAGTTGATGGCATTGAATTTTTTGAAACCATCATGTTATTATCAGAAACAGCTTCCTCAAGAACCATTTCGGTTATTTCTCCATCATAAGATTCAGATGAGTCTTCCTTGCTTGAGTTAGTTGAACATGCCAAAGGAAGCATAACAATAAAAAAGTATAATAAAGTTTTCATGTTAAACAGTTTTTTTAGAAACCTTATCAAGAAACAAGCCAAAAAGTTGTTTCATCTTTGAGGTCACTTTTTCAAAAGAAGGTTTTTCATCACCAATGTACAAAATCATAAACGCATAATGTGTTGTAATGTTGTTAAAATAAGTGTGTTTTTCGAGCCTGTAAGCCTCACGCAACAACCTTTTAATTCTATTCCTGTCAACCGCTTTTTTAAACTTTTTTTTACTCACAGAGACTCCGGTTTTTATTTCTGAACCATCATCAAATTTAGTTTCTAAATAAATTAAACGCAAAGGAAAAACTGAAACGGAATTACCCTCAAGAAACAACCGTTCTATAAGTTTTTTGCTTTTAAGTTTTTCTTTATTGGTAAAAGACGCCATCATTCTTTAAAAGTAAGCACAAAAGTAATGATAACAAACCATTTGACGCCACATTTTGGTATGATAAAAATCATATTATATATTCTTACCTTATGTTAATTTAACATTTTAAATAATTAAAATTCTAACTGTGGGAGAACTAAAAGTTATTAAGCTGAACAGTAAAAAAGATAAGGCAAAATATATTCATCATTTATTAAAAGATATTGAAGCGCTAGAAGTAATGATTCAAAACAATAGGATTGAAAGAAAACCAATTCGTATTGGAGCAGAACAAGAGTTTTGTTTAGTCGACGAAGAGTTTTATCCCAATAAAAACTCATTAGATGTTCTTAAAGAAATAAATGATAATCATTTTACAACAGAAATAGGAAGTTATAACCTAGAGTTGAATTTAGATCCAATAGATCTAAAAGGCGATTGTTTTTCAAAACTCTATAACGATTTAAAAACCAAAATGAACAAGGCGAGAGACGCTACAAAAAAGCATGACACAAAAATTGTTTTAACAGGAATTTTACCCACTCTGGCCCTGAAACACGTGAAGTTAAAATACATGACGCCAATTCAGAGGTATGTTGTTATAAATGATGCAATAAAAGAATCTAGAAAACAAGATTTTGATATTCATATAAAAGGAGTTGACGAACTGAACCTAAAGCACAATTCTGTGATGCTGGAAGGCTGTAACACTAGTTTTCAAATGCACTTACAGATAGACCCAGATAACTTTGTAGACAGCTATAATTGGGCTCAAGCTATTTCAGGGCCCATTTTGAGCGCCTGTGCAAATTCACCATTATTATTTGGAAAGGAGTTATGGCATGAAACAAGAATTGCCCTATTTACCCAAAGCGTTGATACAAGAGCAAATTCGTTTATGCTTAACGAAAAACAGTCTAGAGTCGGTTTCGGAAGTAATTGGGCAACAGGCTCAGTAACAGACATATTTAAAGACAACATTTCTAGGTTTAGAAGTTTAGTTTCTTCAGAATACATTTTGGATAGTGTAGAAATGTTAAGCAATGGAGAAACACCAAAACTAAAAGCATTAAACCTTCACAACGGCACAGTATACCCATGGAATAGACCATGTTATGGCGTTAATGATAAGGGCAAACCTCATTTAAGAATTGAGAACAGATATATTCCTTCAGGCCCAACCACCAAAGATGAAATAGCAAATATGGCATTTTGGGTTGGCGTAATGTTAGGCAAACCCAAAAAATATGACAATATCCATGAGAAAATGAGTTTTAAAGATGTAAAATCTAATTTCTTTAATGCGGCTCGATACGGAATGTCAGCTCAATTTTTTTGGAACGGGAAATATATTCCAAGCAGAGACCTTATTCTAAACGAACTCTTACCAATGGCTCATACAGGGCTTTATGACATTGGCGTTTCTCCTAAAGACGTAGAGTATTATTTAACCATAATAGAAAATAGAGTAAAAACGAGCAACGGTTCGCAATGGATTATAGATAACTATAGAAATTTATTAAAAACAAAAAAACCTTTTGAAGCTGCCCAAATCCTTGTATCTAAAATGTATTCAAAACAAGAAAGTGATTTTCCTGTTTCCTCATGGCAAAAAGTGGACGACAATACTTCGGCATCGTTTGATAATAACTTAAAAGTGAAACACAAAATGACAACCAATATTTTTTCGGTTGATGCCAATGATAGTTTAGAACTTGTAATAAGCATTATGAAATGGAAAAATATTCACCACATGCCTGTTATAAACGCCAACAAAGAATTAATAGGTTTAATTTCTTGGACAGATGTTGAAAAAGTTCTAAACGATGCCAAAAAAACAAAATATTCTGTAGATGAGGTAATGAAGAAAGAAATACACACCATAACACAATATAAAAGTTTAGAGGACGCAAAAAATAAAATGAAAGAACACAAAATTCACTGTTTACCAGTAGTCTATAACAAACAATTATTAGGAATAATCACTTCAAAGGATTTATAAATCGCATGACACAAGCAATCAATACAGAATCAAAAGCGCGTACTTCGACATCAAGAATTATTACGAAAATTAAAGGAAAAGAAAAAGGCCCAACCATTGTGTTCTTTTCCGGAATTCATGGAAATGAGAAAGCAGGAGTTACAGCGCTTCAGGAGACTTTAAATGAAATAAACGAAGAAAATGTAAAAGGAACGATTTACGGACTTGTAGGAAACTTAAGCGCACTAAAGCATAATAAAAGATTTATTGAAAAAGACCTAAACAGGCTTTGGACAAGAAGTTATTTATACTTTGTAAGCAAAAGAGACACTTTAACCGTAGAACAAAAAGAATTAAAACAACTCTCAATTCTGCTAAAGGAAATTATAGCAACAGAAAAAGCACCGCTTTATTTCATCGATTTACACACAACCTCTGGTAAAACGCTTCCTTTTATTACAATAAATGACGCATTAATCAACAGAAAGTTTTCTAAACAATTCCCTGTTCCAATTGTTCTTGGCATTGAAGAATACTTGCAAGGGCCATTATTAAGCTATATAAATGAGTTGGGCTATGTGTCTTTAGGGTTTGAATCTGGCCAACACGATGATATTGAAGCCGTAAAAAACGCAAAAGCATTTATAAAACTCGCTCTTGTTTTTTCAAACAGTGTCGTAAAAGAAAGTGTTTCTGAATTAGATTGTTTTAACGAACTAAAAAAAGCTTCTAATGAAATTTCAGATTTTTTTGAGGTAATCTATTTACACAAGATCAAACCTAACGAGCCTTTTAAGATGATAGATGGTTTTGAAAGTTTTCAAAAAATAAAAAAAGGCACCCTTTTAGCAAAAAGTAATAATGAAACCATAAAGGCTAAACACAATGGAAAACTATTTATGCCTTTGTACCAAGACATTGGAGAAGAAGGGTTCTTTATTATAAGAAGAATCTCACCATTTGTTTTAAAACTGTCAAAAATCTTAAGAAATCTTAAAGCAGATTCTCTGTTTGTTTTGTTACCAGGTGTTTCTTGGCAAGACAGAAACAAACAAACACTTGAGGTAGATTTAAAAACAGCAAAATTTTTAGCAAAAGAAATTTTCCATCTTTTAGGCTATAGAAGCCAACAAGTGGATGACAAACATTTAAAACTATTTAGTAGAGAAAGAGTCGCAAAAGCAAAAATGTATAAAAACGAAAAATGGTATTAAAAATGTTATCAGGTAACTACATTGTATTATTATCAGGATTGATATCTGCCATTAAATTTAGCGGATCTATAGTAATGCTTTTTATTTGTCGTCTCTCTTTCTCTATTTTAAAACTATACGCTGGATAAGCCCAAGCCCAATCTTTTAAAACAGTTCTTGGCGCATTACTGGGCTTTTCTCCTCGCATCATTTGTAACGGAATATAGAATAATTCAGTTGAACCATCAACGTATTCAACTTCAATATCCAAAGGCATAGGCATTAATCCAATTCTTTCCAGATTAACTGTTGTAGCACCATCGTTTTCTTCAACAGATTTAATAGCGTAATCTATTGTATTGGTGGTTTGTGTCCAGTCTATTAAATACCATTCTAAATCTAAACCAGAAACTTTTTCTGCAGTGCGCATAATATCATTAGGTATCGGATGCTTGAATTTAAAATCATCAAAATACTTTTTAATGGTTTTATCAAAATTTTCTTGGCCAATAATATAACCCAATTGTGAAAGAAAAACATAGCCTTTGTAATATGACGATCTGGTATAAGCCCCGTGATAAACAAATCGATCAGCTTGAGTAGTTTGAGGTTGCTCTAAACCAGATTTTGCGTAGCTTTTATATATCCTATACACCCTTTGAGTAGGTTTTTCAAAAGAAGTATTGAATATTTTACTTTCAGCAAGTTCACCAAAGTATTCAGTAAAACCCTCATCCATCCAATAATATTTAAGTTCGTTTGTTGCTAATAAAAATTGAAACCAACTATGAGCCATCTCGTGAGCAGCGACACCAAACAGGCCATTAAAATTTCCTTCACCTGCTATTAAAGTACACATGCCATATTCCATACCACCATCGCCGCCTTGAATAATAGAATATTGTTTATATGGATACTCGCCAATATTTTCGCCAAAAAACTGCATTAACTCCACAGCTTTTGGCTGTAAAGCTTTCCAGTTTTCCAGTTTTCCAGTTGGCATTGTGCTTTTATAGAAAAAATGTAAAGTTGGACCTTCAGGCACTTGAGCTACATCGTGAATATATTCCGGGTCTGCAGCCCACGTAAAATCATGCACATTTGGCGCAACAAAATGCCACGTTAGTTTTCCTTTTTTAGAGCGTTTTACTTTATTACCAGAATAACCATGACCTATTTCATCAGGGTTTTGCAGATAACCAGTTCCACCAATTGTGTAATCTTTATCTATGGATATCTTAACGTCAAAATTACCCCAAACACCATGAAATTCCCTTCCAATATATGGGTCAGCATGCCATCCTTCAAAATCATATTCAGCCAGTTTAGGATACCATTGCGACATAGATAATGCTACGCCTTCTGAATTATTTCTTCCAGAACGACGAATCTGAATCGGAACTTGAGCAGAAAACACCATATCAAAAGTTGCTTGTTCTCCTGGTAGTATCGGACTTGCCAAATCAACTTCCAAAACAGTTCCAACAGTTTCATATTTTAAATCATCACCATTTTGCTTTAAAGTTTTTACTTTTATATAACCTGTTTCGCTAGGCTTTAATTTGCTAATTCTGTGCCCGATCCTGCTGTCTGGATCAGGACTTACCTGTGATTGTACATCCATTTCACTACCAGGCTGAAACGCGTTAAAATACAAGTGGTAAAATACTCTATTCAATACATCAGGCGAGTTATTTGTATAAACCAATTTTTGAACACCATTATATTGATACGTTTCAACATCCATATCAATCTCCATAGTATAATCCACATGTTGTTGCCAATAGCCAGGATGAGGTTGGGCAGACACTATTGTAACAAAAAAGACAATAAAAAGAGTTATAGTATTTGGCAATAAATTTTTCATTGTTTAATTTTTAGAAATTTGATCAGCCATTATTAATGCATTGTATGCATTTACTATTTTACCAGATTTTGTGAGTTCGTTAAAGGGTTTTATCATATCAGCATTTTCTCCAACAGTTACTTTTTGATTCAAAGACAATCCTGAATCCATCAAAATTCGTTTTACTTGAGAGGCTGTTAATTTAGGATAATAAGATCTTATTAAAGCAGCAACACCAGCAACAGCTGGAACAGCCATAGACGTACCGCTTTGTGCTTTATACTCATTTTCTGGCATTGTAGAGTATATTTCGCCACCAGGAGCCATTACATCAACAGTTTCTTTTCCGTAGTTTGAAAAATCTGACACAAGGCTAGAACCGTATTTTGGTTCAATAGCCCCAACATTTATAAAATTATTTGAGATTTCAGGACCATTATCAAATTGGTCATTCGGATAGTTGTTTTTTTTATCTATATCTAAACTTTCATTGCCAGAACCATGAACAAATAAAACATCATGTTTTTCTGCATAAACGATAGCTTCTTTAACCCATTCTGGGTGCGGAGAAAAATATTTACCAAAACTCCCGTTGATTATTTTAGCACCATTGTCTACGGCATAACGAATAGCCAACGCAACATCTTTATCGTACTCATCGGCGTTTGAGATGGCTCTTATCGACATAATTTTTACATTATTGGCAACACCGTCAATACCTTTACTATTATTTCTTTCGGCCGCGATAATACCAGCCACATGTGTGCCGTGACTTTCATCTTTTTCGGAAGGTCTAATGTTCCCGTTTCCGTAAAATTTTTGTGAAAAATCATCTGGATCGTCTCCTGTTTTTCTTCCATTAAAACCTTTATTAAGCCTAACTGTTAACCAATTATTGATATCTGCTAAACTTTCATCAATTGAATCTTCTAATTCTACAATCGTTTTTGCGTCTATAACCTTCGCATAATAACTTATAATACTAATAGCTTGTTGAATTTGTTGGTCTTTTGCTTTAATGGCGCTAATCTCTTTAAGGGTATAATTTTTTTTATTTAAATGTTTTGAAAGAACTCTATCGGCATCACTTATTTGTTGAGCTATTTGAGTGTAAGTTGCTTTGTGTTGAGAGTATTCATTATATTTTTCAATATACTCTCTTTGCGCTCTTGCATAATCTGGGTTACTGATATCTCCTTTTGCTAAAATCCTAACATACTCCACCTGCTCATCATAAGCATCACCAAGAAAATTCCAACCATGAATATCATCAATATAACCGTTATTATCATCATCTTTTCCGTTGTTTGGGATTTCGTCTTCGTTTACCCAAATAATATCATCTAAATCTTCATGCTCAATATCAATTCCAGAATCAATTACGGCAACAATTACCGTTTTGCCCGTTTTGTTTTTAATTATTTCGGAATAAGCTTTTTCAACACTCATTCCGGGAATTGTATCTTTAACTAAATCTAGATGAAGCCAAGTATTTCTCTCTTTTTCTGTTAATTCCACGACCTTTAAGGGCGAACTACTAATATTTTCTATTGGAGTAGAAATAACATTTGCGCTCCCGCAACTATTTAAAATTATTATGCTATAAAACAGGATTATAAGGGGCATTATTTGTTTCATGATTTTTTTAAAATATTAAATAAAAATATCTTGGCAGGTATAAGTATTCTTTAACCTAACGCCTTTTTCAGTATGTTGAACAGTTATGATTTCGTTATAAGCATCATGCTCTAAAAAAAGATAATAATTTTCACGGGCAGCCATATTTAAAAACCGCTCTTTTTCACCAAGTGTAAGCAACGGCCTAGTGTCATAACCCATAACATAGGGCAAGGGTAAGTGACCAGCGGTAGGCAATAAGTCCGCCATGAAAGCAATGGTTTTATCTTTGTAGTGGATAAGAGGTATCATCTGTTTATCTGTATGCCCATTGGCAAAGAAAACATCAAAACCCAATTCAGAATTTTTTAAGAGATCGTTTTTAGGAACCGACATAAATTTTAGTTGCCCACATTCTTTCATAGGCAAAATGTTTTCTTTTAAAAACGAAGCTTTTTCTCTTTTATTGGGTACAGTCGCCCAATTCCAATGATCTTGGTTGCTCCAAAAATGAGCATTTTTAAAGGCAGGCTCATAACCAGTTCTATTTTTATTCCATTGAATGCTACCGCCGCAATGGTCAAAATGTAAATGCGTCATAAAGACATCAGTAATATCATCTCGGTGAAAGCCATGTTTATTCAATGATTTATCTATAGAGTCATCTCCCCACAAATGATAATATCCAAAAAACTTGTCACTTTGCTTATTACCCATTCCTGTATCTATCAATATTAAATGATTACGATCTTCAATGAGCAAGCATCGTGCCGAAAGATCGATCATATTATTTTGGTCTGCAGAATTTGTTTTTTGCCAAAGGGATTTTGGCACCACTCCAAACATGGCTCCGCCATCTAGCTTAAAATTACCGGAATTTATAGGGTATAATTTCATAGACTTTGCAAATTAATAAATTGCTCACAAATTAAACCTGATGTTAAGAATTTATTGTGATATTATCAATTGTTAAAAAAAGGCTATTTTAGGCTTAAAATTAAAACCCTTGAAGACACTACAAAGAAGCGTGACATTAACTTCAGCAATTGCAATTAGTATTGGAGGAATGCTGGGAAGTGGAATCTTTGTACTTCCTGGAATAGCGGCCGCCAAAACAGGATCTTCTGTTTGGCTAGCATATCTTTTGGCATCTATATGTATTCTTCCAGCTGCTTTATCTAAATCTGAACTTGCTACAGCCATGCCCTCTTCGGGAGGAACATATGTTTATATTGAACGCACTTTTGGACCAATTTTAGGGACTATTGCAGGAATAGGGTTGTGGTTATCATTATTATTAAAAAGTTCATTTGCCCTTGTTGGGTTTGGAGCATATTTGGCTATTTTGGTAAAAACACAGGAAGGCCTTACTAGATATATTGCGCTGTTTTTTCTTTTTATTATCCTTCTTCTGAATGTTTTTGGAGTAAAAAAAGTTGGTAAAGTTCAAATTGTATTAGTAGCAATAAGTATAACCAGTTTAGCGCTTGTATTGATTTTTGGAATACCAAATATTGACAATAATTTGTTAGACCCTGTTTTTACTGATGGAAAAATAGGCTTGTTTTCCACAGTGGCTTTTGTGTATATATCATATGCGGGCGTTACTAAAGTTGCGGCCATTGCTGGCGAAATAAAAAATCCAGGCATTAATCTTCCACGAGCAATGATAATTTCATTGGTTATAATGACAGTAATTTATGTCTCTGTAGCATTTGCATTAGTAGGAAATATACCGCTAGAAACTTTAAAAACAGACATAAAGCCAATTTACACAATTGCTAATTATTTAGGAGGAACATACATTGGGTATATTGCAGCATTAGTAGGCGTTATAACTTTAGTGTCTATGGCAAATTCAGGCGTTTTGGCGGCCTCAAGATTTCCTTTTGCAATGGCACTAGACAAGTTATTGCCGTCATTTATGAGTAGAATTCAACCTAAATATTTAACACCTGTTTCTACTATAATTTTAACCTGTGTTGTTATGGCTTTGGTTATTTTATTTTTAGATGTAGAAAAAATTGCGAAACTAGCCAGCGCATTCATGGTAATGATGTTTATTCTGGTAAATTTTTGTGTTGTTATTTTAAGGGAAACAGCAGCTCAATGGTATTTGCCAACATACAGATCTCCTTTTTATCCATACGTACAATTATTTGGTATTGTTAGCGGCTTAGCACTATTGTTTTTTTTAGGACTAATACCCTTATTGGCAATTTTAGCCATTATATTTTTAGGCTTTATTATATATTATAGTTTTGGAAAGAAAACAGCTAGAACAGGAATATTAAGAAAATATGGGCATAGACCAGCGCTCTTTCTTTTATATAAAAAGAAAAATCGCGAAAAACGAAAAATAGATATCAGTATAAACCCTTCTTTTTTAGATGGTGATTTAGTTTCCGAAGCAGATGTTGTTGTGCCTTTATTTGGGAATGAAAGATCTCCTGAAATGCTCGTTGAAATAGGTGCAGCATTAAACCCAAAAGAGAATATTCAAGTTGTAAACCTTACTGAAATCCCTAATCAAACATTTTTGGAAGCTCTATCAAAAGAAAATCCAATAATCAATTCTTTAGAAAGACGATTGTCAAGGCTGGCCTCCAATCAAAACTTAAATATAGATTTTGAAGCCGTTGTCACCCATAATTTATCGGACACAATCCACGAGTTGAGCGACCAGACGAATTGTAATTGGCTGGTTATTGGATGGAATGGGAAAGCTAGAACAGGAATCTTAATTAGGAATCCAATAGGTTGGCTTTTAACAAATATAAACTCAAATTTTGCATTATTTAAAGATAATGGAGTTCGCTATATAGGTCGAGTTCTTATTGCATTAAGACCAGGAAGAAATGACAGTAACTTTGTAGAGGTAGCAGACAGAATATGTCAATATTATAAGGCATCATTTTCATTATTAAGAATAGTTGGAGATCAAGATTCAAAAGAAATAGTAAATAAAATTGAAAGAACTTCTGAACAATTATTAAACCAAGCAAAATCCAATAACGACGTTATTGTTATCAAATCAAACAATCCTATTGAAACAATTTCAAAAACTTCGGCAGACTATGATCTCCTCATTTTAGGAACTCCCCAAAAAGACAATTGGCGTTCAGTTTTATTTGGTACTGGCAAGGACAAGTATACCGAAAAGTCTGCTTGTTCTGTATTAAGGTTAATGATAAAAGAGGAATAATATTTAGTTAACTTTATTTAATTATTTTAGTATTAATTTTTAATTAAGAACATGTTAGAATTAGCTGGAATTATCATTTTAGGAATACTCGCACAATGGGTGGCTTGGAAATTTAAAATCCCAGCTATTTTACCCTTGATTCTTATCGGACTATTGGTTGGGCCTATTGCCGCTGAATTTTTAAGTGCAGATGGCACAAAATGGATAGAACCTTTATGGAATGGAGAAGAAGGATTGTTTCCAGGTGAAAGTTTATTTTATTTTGTTTCGCTAGCTATTAGTATTATCCTTTTTGAAGGAGGATTGACCTTAAGAATGGGAGAAATAAAAAATGTAGCTCCCACTATTACAAAACTAATAACAATTGGCTCAATTGTAACTTTTTTTGGCGGGGCAGTTGCAGCACATTATATTTTTTATTTAAGTTGGGAAATTTCTTTTTTGTTTTCAGCATTAATAATTGTTACAGGGCCAACAGTAATTACACCAATTTTAAGAAACATTCCATTAAAGAAAGATGTGTCTGCTGTATTGAAATGGGAAGGTATTTTAATTGACCCTATTGGCGCATTAGTTGCGGTTTTGGTTTTTGAATTTATTAGTGTAGATGCTGGTGGAGAATATACCAAAACAGCATTTATTGAGTTTGGAAAAATCGTTCTGTTTGGATCAACATTTGGTTTCACATTTGCTCATGCACTCAATTTTATTATTAATAAAAAATGGGTACCGCATTATTTAATGAATGTGTTTGCTTTAGCGGCGGTACTTGGTGTTTTTATATTGTCAGACGAGTTTGCTCACGAATCAGGCTTATTAGCGGTAGTAGTAATGGGAATGGTTTTAGGAAACTCGAAATCACCCTATTTAAAAGATCTTCTTTATTTTAAAGAATCATTGAGCGTACTGCTTATTTCTATTTTATTTATTCTTTTAGCAGCCAATATTAACTTTCAAGATTTACTTCTCATTTATAATTGGAACACAGCTGTATTATTTGCAATAGTAGTATTTGTTTTAAGACCAATAGGTGTATTCTTAAGCACGAAAGGCTCTAATCTAAATTTAAACGAAAAGCTTTTTATAAGCTGGGTAGGCCCTCGGGGTATAGTTGCAGCGGGAATTGCTTCACTTTTTGGTCTTAAACTCGCTAAAAATGGTGTTTTAGGAGCAGAATATATTACACCATTAGTTTTTATGATTGTACTTGGGACTGTGCTATTAAATGCTACTACGGCAAGAATGTTTGCTAAACTGGCCGGAGTATTCCTAACAAAATCAGAAGGAATACTTATTGTGGGAGCCTCAAAGGTTTCAAGATTGATAAGCTACTATTTAGAAGCCAACGGCAGACACGTGGTGCTAATAGATAGTAACCAAACAAATATTAAAAAGGCCAAGGGTTTAGGCCTGGAAGCTATAAATAGTAATATTTATTCCGACTCGATTTTAGATAATATTGAGTTAAATGATGTTGGCTATTTAATGGCGCTTACGGGCAATTCAGATATTAACACTTATGCTATTAATAAGTTTGGGAAGCAATTTGGTGAAAATGGTTCTTTTAGATTAATCAGCACAGCAGAAATGAACGACCCAAAAAACAACCCTAAAGAAGGACTGTTTTCTCACACAGACGATTATATATCCTTAAGCGAGGTGGCTCAAAATTATCCTGACATACACGAATATGCTATTATAGACAAGGCGCATTATAATGAGTTAATAGAAATAACCAATCAAGATAAGGACATAATCCCCTTGTTTGTAAAAGACAATGAAGGCGAACTGGAAATCATTTCATCATATAATAAAGATGTACGTGAGATTAAAAAAGGATTTAAATTAGTATATTTAGGGAAACCAATGGAAACTATTTTAAGCAATAAAACAAAATGAATACTAACAAAGTACTACTGATTTTACTCGTTATTGTAGCAGTGGCGATGATTTATCTTGGTGTAAAAAGAGAGATGGAACCTCCAGCTTTAACTGGGATTGGTTTTATAATAATTGCTTTTCTTTTTAATAAAACAGCAAAATAGAAAAACAGATTGGGTAAACTTAAGCAATAGTATACCCTTTAGGTAATTCAGCACCTTTTTTAATAACCACAATGCCGTCTTTAACAACATAAGTTTCGGTTTCAGTATCTTCTAAATGCGAACCGCCACTTATGGTTACACCATCGCCTATCCTGGAATTTTTATCAAGTATTGCATTGTTTATGTTGCAGTTTTCTCCCACACCAACCAAAACCGAAATATTATTTTTCTCAATTTCTTCAAGTGATTCATAGTAGTCAGAACCCATCATGTAAGTGTTTTTTATTACTGATCCTTTACCAATTCTTGACCTAATGCCAATAACAGATTTTTCAATAGACTCTGCGTGAATTATACAGCCCTCTGCAACAACAGTATGATTAAATACAGTGTCAGAAATTTTAGATGTTGGTAATATTCTGGCACGCGTATAAACGCGTTGTTTCATATCGTATAAATTAAATTTTGGGATATTGTCTGTGAGACCCAAATTTGCTTCAAAAAAAGAATCAATATTTCCAATATCTGTCCAATATCCTTCGTATTGATAACTTACGGTTTTATGATTGTGTATATTTTGCGGGATGATTTCTTTGCCAAAATCTATAGCGCTTTCATCATCCATTAATTTAATTAGCAAATCACGATTAAAGATGTATATACCCATTGAAGCCAGATAAATTCTTTCACTTGCCTTCATGTCATCACTAACTTCTGATGTCCATTCTGGCAAGAGAGACGCATCTGGTTTTTCGATAAATGAAGTTATAACATTTTGGTTGTCAGATTTTAAAATACCAAAAGACGTTGCTTCTTTTGCATTTACAGGAATGGTTGCTATAGAAATTTCGGCATTGCTTTTAATGTGATTTTCAACCATTAAATTAAAATCCATTTGATAAAGCTGGTCACCAGAAAGTATTAAAGCATATTCAAAGTCATGCTGAAGAAAATGATGCATACTTTGCCTAACAGCGTCAGCAGTTCCCTGAAACCAACCCTTGTTTTTTGGTGTTTGTTCTGCGGCCAAAACATCGACAAAAGCCGAACTAAAAAAACTAAAATGATAGGTGTTTTTTATATGCTTATTTAATGAAGCAGAGTTAAATTGCGTAAGGACAAACATGCGTTTTATGTCTGAATTTATACAATTTGAAATAGGAATATCTACCAACCTGTATTTTCCAGCAATTGGAACCGCTGGTTTTGATCGCTTATCTGTTAAAGGATACAGCCTAGACCCTTGACCACCACCTAGAATTATTGATAATACTTTATTATTAATCATATCAATTATATTAAAGATTTATATAATGCTTCAGTTTGTTTTGCAATAGCTTCCCAATCAAAAGTTTCCTCAACACGTTTCCTTCCCATAGTTGCCATGTGGTTTTTTAAATCAGGATTTCGGATAACATTATTAATGCCTTCGGCCAAATCCTTTGAAAAAAGATCAGGATTAACAGGCTCAAATGGCGCTTCCCTTTGTTGCTCTAAAGAAACTAAAATTCCTGTTTCGTCGTTGATTACGACCTCTTTGATGCCGCCAACAGCACTAGCAACAACAGCCGTTTCACAGGCCATTGCTTCAATGTTGATTATTCCAAAAGGTTCATAAATAGAAGGACAACAAAATACATCGGCATGAGAATACAACTGAATGACCTCCTTTTTATCCAACATTTTATCTATCCAGATAATATTATCTCTATTTTGTTTTGCTTTATTTATACTAGTTACCATTTCTTCAGCTATTTCTGGAGTATCTGGAGCGCCTGCGCAAAGCACAATTTGTGTTTCATCATCAATGTACTTTATAGCATTTACCAGATGAATAATGCCTTTTTGTCGCGTAATTCTTCCTACAAACAGAACATAAGGTTTTGTTTTGTCTATTCCATATTTTTCTAAAGCAGAAGTGTTTGTTGTTGACACATACTCCTTAAGATTGATACCATTATAAATTACTTTTATTTTATGTTCATCAACATCAAAATACTTCAATACATCTTCTTTGGTTTCTTTTGAAACAGCTATTACTGCATCTGCCATTTCAATTGCAGTTTTTTCTATCCATGAAGAGGCATCGTATCCCCTTCCCAATTGTTCTCTTTTCCATGGCCTCAAAGGTTCTAAAGAATGAGTTGTGATAACCAATGGAATACCATAACAAAGCTTTGCAATAATACCTGCGAATTGAGCGTACCATGTATGACAATGAACAACATCAGCGTCAATTTGATCAGCATTCATTTGAATACACGTGGTTAATGTTTTTAAAACAGGTGCTATCTTTTTATCGGTATTATTAAAATCTAATAGATTTTCTGAAAATCCTTTAATTTTTAAACGCTCGGTTTCAACATCTTGATCACCAAAACAACGAACATCAACTTCCATGAGTTTAGATAGTTCAGCAGCTAAATACTCAACATGCACGCC
>Ga0102947_1000413_pt1 | contig 15438 bp, 10 predicted proteins | sample SalPon2A_A_D2_MG_FD_78210 | JGI IMG/M metagenome (GOLD analysis project Ga0102947, IMG submission 78210) | Soil microbial communities from South San Francisco under conditions of wetland restoration - Salt Pond MetaG R2A_A_D2_MG | ecosystem: Environmental > Terrestrial > Soil > Wetlands | place... | reverse complement strand
TCAAAATCTTAATAGAAAAACACAATCTGATATACAAAATGGTGTAAATACAAAAATTAATGAATTCATATTAGATTTTTTGAAAATTTATGATGATTTTGTAAGAGCTAAAGAAGTTTTCTCAGAAAGTAAAATCAATTCAGATGGTCTGGACTCAATTCTTAAAAATATGGATTCATTATTAAAAAAGTATAATGTAATTCAAATTGATGCATTAGGAGAGATATTTAATCCAAATTTCCATGAAGCCATATCTATAATCGCCGATCCTAATTTGGATGATAATACAATTACAAAAGAGATCAGGAAAGGATATATTTCTCATGAGAGGGTTATAAGACCTACGTTAGTAGAAATTTCAAAAAAAGGATGATAAAAAATGGCTAAAATTATTGGGATTGACCTAGGAACAAGTAACTCTGCAGCTGCAGTAATGTTGGGTGGAAAACCAACAATTATTCCAGCAGCTGAAGGAGCCACTGTGGGAGGAAAAGCATTTCCATCAGTTGTAGCATTTAGTAAAGATGGTGAGCTTCTAGTTGGTGAGCCAGCACGAAGACAGTCTGTAACAAATCCTGATAGAACCATAGTTGCTGCAAAAAGAAAAATGGGTTCTGATTATACTTTTAAAGTTTTAGATAAGGAATACAAGCCTCAACAAATCTCATCATTTATTCTTCAAAAAATCAAAAAAGATGCTGAAGCATTTATTGGTGAACCTGTAGAAAAAGCAGTCATTACTGTTCCTGCATATTTTGATGATAATCAACGTCAAGCAACTAAAGATGCTGGAACAATTGCTGGACTTGATGTTGTTAGAATTATCAATGAACCAACAGCTGCATCCTTAGCATTTGGACTAGATAAAATTAAAGAAGATATGAAAATTCTTGTATTTGATTTTGGTGGAGGAACCTTAGATGTAACCATAATGGAAATGGGTGGAGGTGTCTTTGAAGTTCTTAGTACATCTGGTGATACTCAGTTAGGTGGTACAGATATGGACAAAGTTCTAATTGATTACGTTGTAGATCAATTCAAGAAAAAAGAAGGTCTTGATTTAACTCAAGATTCAACTGCAATGACTAGAATTAGAGAAGCTTCCGAAAAAGCTAAAATTGAACTATCAACTGTCATGGAAACTGATATTAATTTACCTTTCATTGCACACGATCCATCTTCAGGTGCCAAAAATCTTGAATTAAGAATTACTAGATCTAAACTAGATGATTTGATAAAACCAATTGTTGAGCGTTGTAGACCTTCTATACTAAAAGCATTAGAAGATGCAAAGTTAACCAATTCTGATATTAAAAAAATAGTTATGGTTGGCGGCCCCACCAGAATCCCATCAGTTAAAAAATTTGTAAGTGAAGTTGTTGGTCAAATAACTGAATCTGGAGTAGATCCTATGGAGGCAGTAGCAATGGGTGCTGCAATACAGGCAGGAATTATCGCAGGAGATGTAAGTAGTGATATCGTTTTGCTTGATGTTACACCACTTACATTAGGAATCGAAACATTAGGTGGGGTAAGAGAACCATTAATTGAAAGAAACACAACAATACCTACTTCTAAGAGTAAAGTTTTCACAACCGCAGCTGATAATCAAACAGCAGTAACTATTCACGTTGTTCAAGGTGAACGACCAATGGCCACCGATAACGTATCATTAGGAAGCTTTAATCTTACAGATTTACCACCTGCACCACGAGGAATTCCACAAATTGAAGTAAAATTTGATATCGATGCAAACGGGATTATTAATGTCACTGCTAAAGATCTTGGAACTCAAAAAGAAGCAAAAATCACAATTGAATCCTCATCAAAATTATCTAAAGAAGAAATTGAGAAATTAAAAGAAGACGCAGAAAAATTCTCTGATGAAGATAAGAAGAAGAAAGAAAGAATTGATCTAAAAAATGAAGCTGAAAGTTATATTTATACCACAGAAAAACTAGTCAATCACGATCTTAAAGATAAAATTTCTCAAGAACAGGGAATAAAAATCACCGATGCTGTTAAAGAAGTTAAAGAAGCTCTTGATAAAGAACCATCTGAATTAAAGCCTAAACTTGAAGCATTACAAACTATGGTCAGTGAAGTTACCACAGAACTTTACAAAAATGCTTCACCCCCACCTAATGCTGAAGGACAACAGAATGCTGAAGGAGATGGACAACAAACAAATGATTCATCATCTACTGATGAAACAAAAACCAGCTAATTTTCCAGATTCAATCATTTATACGGTAATTATGTTAAAGGAATGATTTATGGCAGCAAAACGTGATTATTATGAGGTTTTGGGAGTATCCAAATCGTCTTCAATTGATGAAATTAAACAACAATATAGGAAATTAGCATTAAAATTTCACCCTGACCGCAACAAGTCTTCGGATGCCGGAGAGCATTTCAAAGAAATTTCTGAAGCATACGCCGTTCTCTCTGATCCGCAAAAAAAACAAATCTATGACCAACATGGCCATGCTGGCGTAGATGACAGATTTACAAGTGATGATATTTTTCAAGGAGCACGAGGTACTGGATTTGATTCTATTTTTGAATCCATCTTTGGTCGTGGAGGAGGATTTGGTTTTAATCAACAACAACAACGTGGTTCTGATATTCTATATGAGACTTCAGTAACCTTAGAAGATGTCTTACATGGAAAAAAAATAGATATTGATCTGCAAAAACAAATTCAGTGTGATATTTGTAATGGATCTGGTTGTAAACCTGGTACTAACAAGAAAACATGTGCCACATGTAATGGTCAAGGACAAGTAAGACAAAGTCGTAATATGGGATTTGCATCTTTTGTTACAGCTGCACCTTGTCCTACTTGTAGGGGCCAAGGATTTAGTATTGAAACACCATGTAGTGAATGCAAAGGACAAGGAAAGAAAAAAGGCACTAAAAAAGTCTCATTTGAAATTCCATCTGGGATTGATTCAGGTGATTATACTGTATCTGGAGAAGGAAATGAAATTCCTGATGGTTCCAATGGTGATCTAATTGTTAGAGTTAGGGTTCAACCTCATTCCAAATTCAAGCGAGATGGAAAAGACATTTTTTACGATCAGGATGTTTCAATGGTTGACGCAGCATTAGGTTGTGATGTCATTGTTCCAACATTGGAAGGTACAGAAAAAATTAAAGTTAATTCTGGGAGTCAACCAAATACTATAATAAAACTAAAGGGGAAGGGAGTTCCACATATCAATTATAGAGGTCGAGGAGATCAATATGTTAGAATTGTGGTAAATATTCCTACAAAACTCAATAAACATCAAAAAAATCTTCTAGATGAATTTAAAAAAATCAGTGATGATTGATAAAAAATGAAAATTGCATTAGATGTTGATGGAGTACTTGCAGATGTCATTAAATCTTGGCTTAGTTATAGTAATACAATTAGACCAAAAATCTCTAAACATGAGATAACTGACTGGGAATTTTGGAAGAAATTCAAAATAAACCGCTTTGATTTTTATGAAGAGTTAAGTACTTGTTGGAAAAATTGGTATTCAATACCTCCAACTGAAAAAAATTTATCAACTATTACAAAAAATCTTTCAAATCTCGGTCAGGTGGATATAGTTACCGCACGAGAAAAATCTACTGACTCATTTGTAAAAAATTGGTTAACTCATCATAACATATCATATGATAATTATGTTTCTGTCATTGATGGACCTATGAAAGCTGCTTTAGATTATGATATATTCATAGATGATTCTCCTCTCAATGCAGCAAAGTTTCTTGAGTATAACAAAAAAGTAATTCTATACTCACAACCTTGGAATGAACATATGTCTAATAATAGAATTCATAGAATTACAAATCTTTCAGAAGTAGAAAATAAAATATACTAATTAATTTTTAACAAATTTTCTAATACTTATCTGGTGTCCTTCTTTGATATGAGTAGAATGCGTTGTTTTTAATAATTCATTAATTTTTTCATCATTATAGAATTTAATGTTATAACGTCCTACAACTTTTTTACAATTTATACAATAAACTTCTTTAAATTCCATTTTCTTATTTGATTTATTTTGGTGTAATTATTTGAGTATAATAAAGAAACTTATTCTCGATTTCAAAAATTAACAATGCGGGAGTCGCCCAGCCTGGTCAACGGCGTAAGGTTCAGATCCTTATCTTCTAGGAGTTCGTGGGTTCAAATCCCACCTTCCGCACTACAAATAGGGTGGAAATACTTAATATTTCGACATGTATAGTAATATCATTTCATGATTCCAAAAGAGATCCAAGAAAACAACAGCAAGTCAATCAAGAATTTTCTAAAGGGATTTCATTCAGAATCTACAAAGGAGTCGTACTGCAAAAAGCTTGTACAGTTTTTAGAATTTCATAATGGTATAACAACAGCTGATCAATTATTGCAAAAGGCAAAAAAGAATCCTAAAACCATGCAACACATGATTATTGATTACGTTGAGGAGAGAAAATCCAAAGTCAGTGGCTCTACTTTACAGCAGACAAAGGGTGCGCTAAAGCATTTCTTTGAGATGAATGACATTGAAGAGGGAATAAACTGGTCAAAGATATCAAAGATAATTCCTCATGCTAGAAAGACTGGTAGTGACAGGGCACCAACAATTGAGGAGATTAGAACCATGCTGGAATTAGCTGACACCAGAACAAAATGTGTAATATTGATGTGTAGCAGCTCAGGAATTAGGGTGGGAGCATTTGATGGAATGACTTGGGGAGATCTATTTCCAATTTCTCAGAAACATGATGGAGAAAAAACCATACTAGCTGCCAAGCTTACAGTCTACAAGGGAGAGCGAGAAGAATACACCACATTTGTCACACCTGAATGCTATACTATACTTGAACAGTACAAAAAATCAAGAGAATCAATTGGTGAGAAAATCACTTTACGATCACCGCTTATCCGAGATTCCTGGGACAATAACACATATCGCAAAGACAAGAGAAAAGAACCAAAAATGGCAAAACCATTGGCATCAAAAACCATAGCCAACATGATGGGAGAATTCCTAAAGAAAATCAATATGCGAGAAGCTGATTCTAATACACATGAATTCAAACAGATTCACGGATTTCGTAAGTTCTTTAAAACTAATGCAGAACGTGCCTGCAAGACAATAGATGTTGAAAAACTAATGGGTCATGCTGAAAACTATTACAAGCCTTCTCTAGATTATCTCTTATCAGAATATGTAAAGGCCATACCATATCTTACTATATCTGAGACAGTCGAACTCAAAGATAAGCTAAAGCAGCAGATAACAATTAGTGACAAAAAGGTAGGTGAGATTGAGCGAGATAATGTATCTTTACAAGACAGGCTAAACAAGCTTGAGAGCAGTTACGGATCTCTCAAGGAGATACTAGAAGATGTATTGCTTGCAAGAACAAAATCAAAATAATTTATTTGTAACATTGTAAGTTGTTAAAAAATTTATGTTTAACATTATTTTATTTCTGATTTTGTTAAACTTCAGTACAAACAGGACACACTCTATAATCTATACATTTTTCTGAATCATTAACTTTCAAGCAACCTAATGACAATTACATTAATTGAATATCATTAAAACTTCTAATGAGCCTTGGTTTTGAAATAATACTTGTTCTTTCTTCATCTGACACTGCAGTATTTTTTAGTGATCCAAAGTCTAGACCTGTGATTTTTTCAAGATCTGTAATTTTAACTTGATAAAGCCTAGCTTCGGAGGGAGTAAGAATTTCATTTGTTTGAGGTGGCATTCCTTTTAGTCTGTCAACATTTCTAAGATATTCTTCTTGGCTTAACAAAAACGCTGCAGTCTTTAATTCACAATTGTCTTTGACAGATACTATTTTGAAGAACATTTTTGGTATTGCTACATCGCCAAAGGTTGGATCCTTGTGAGATTTACCATTAAAGTCTAGAATTATCTGTCCATCTAGATTGTCACTGCTTAGAGGGGCATCAAAAACAGGACCATTAATCACATATGCACATCCCGTTTCTTTTGAGTATGTTTTAATTACAAAATCTTCTAGTCCAAGCCAGCGTTTACTTCCTTGGTTAAACTGCCAATATTGTGGAGCACAATTTGTCCAGTGAAAAGAATCATCACCATTACGTTTGGCAATTTCTTTGTTTATTCCCCATTGAATATCTATTCGTCTAGTCAGATGACCTCTATCAAAGGGATTCTTTGAACGATTAGCCTCAAAGGTTTTTTGTTCTCCATAAAAGCTTGAATTAATCTCATTGTCTTTACCAACTCTGGGATCATCATACCAACGATCTCCACTTCGACCAGATTTATCAGGTCTGAGGTTCATGTTGATGTTGGCTGCAGAATAAATTGCAAGTTTGCGACTCTTATGCATCATTACACTATAGTTCCAATATTTTATTTCGGTCTCATTTTTTCCTTGAATTCTATATGAAAATACTTCTGCTTTGAGATCCTTGTCTTTTACTGTAGGCAATGGTACTTGTAGTTTGTCAACGCCGAGAAATTCTGGATTGTAGCCTGTTCTTTCATCATAGTTTGTTTGATCTACACTTACTTTTTCCATAAGATCTGATGCATCATCTAAATCAGAATATGGTATATTGGATGTTGAACTAGTTATGTCTGATCGGTTATCTGTGATAGTAGATGGCCTATGATCTCCAATACGTACTGAGATTTGAACTGGTACAGTAACTCGCATTTCTCCATTGGAATATTCTGTTTTGTGAATTATGATACCGTTGTTTTTACCGCTTTGTGATTTCTCTTCAGAAAAGATGGGTGGAATTAGTTTATCTAGAATCACTCTTGCCAGTACATTATCCTCAAAATTTGCCTCTAGAAAAGCAAAGATTTGACTAATACGTATGCCTTCATTGGCAATCCAAGCAATACGTGATTCATCCATGGAACTATCCCATATTTGATCATCTATTGTTAACCAATTTCCATGCTCATCTGTTTTTGGTATGCCGCTGTGATGCAATGCTACTACTTGCCACATGTCATTAAAGACAGCTGAACCAGATGATCCTCCTAGTGTATCAGTTGCATACCACAATGTATCTCCGCTAGGATCATACTTCAATAGCTTATTTTCACGAACACATAATTGTTTACGCTCACCACCAGGATGTTGAATGATGGTAAGATATTCTCCTATTGCTGTCTTGCCAGGAGTGGGATTGAATTGTAACCATCCAAAATCATTCAAGTTAACATGTCCATCAGTTGACTGGGAAGATACTCTAACTAGACAAAAATCAAGATGCTGTATAGCAATAGGAGCAGGATCTGTGAGAATTTTAAAGACAACCTTGGTTTTTTCATTTCCATACATATCAAGTTCATAATCAAATTCAGCAAGTGCATCTCTAGCATCTTCCACTCCACTTATGACATGATGATTTGTCATCATAACACCGGGCCCTACCAAAAACCCTGTACCAAATCCAGTTGTTTGTCCAAATCGATTTTTTAGATGAACTCTACAAACAGATCTTGCAACATTCAAGCCTTTTGTCAAATAGTTTATTGATGTAAGATCATTGCCCCCCATAATGCGTTCTAGTGCCTTGTGTGCACTTGTTTGATCTACACTGTTTTCCATTAAGTTTTTGAATATCTGTTCTCTTTGTTCGAGAGTAGTGTGACGCAACCTGTCTCCTTCACCAATCTCGTTTTTGAGCTTTTCGGGTTCAATCTTATTTTGCTTTGCTTTAGTAACACATGCTTTTATTATGGATGCGTCTATCCTCATGAATTTACTTCCTCTTTTTTTATCCAGCGAGATACTGTAAAGAAAAACAACAGTCCATAAATTTTTTGCATGTATACATATATGTAAAATATTATTAAATGATTATGGTAGTTATGAATATCTGAATTAGGCAACATCTTTTCGTGGTTGACTAATTTTTTTGAAATTACACTTTATTTCCCAAAATTGCTTGCAAAGTGCACTGTATTTTTACCCTGTATTAGAAACGAGAATTCTTTGTACATGGTCTTGATTGTTATGTTGTGTTTTGAGGTATCAGTTACAGTACCATATGGAAAAAACTGGATTTTGTTTGTATTGCCTACAGGAAGATGTGGTGTTTATCGTATACCCAATCGGTATTTCAGATACTAAAAATTTAACCCCTTTAATAAGACGAGGCATAACTGCAACTCCTTTACAATTAGACTATGATGGTACAAGGACATTTCTAATAGACGCTTCTGTATATCGTGGTTCTAGTGGCAGTCCTGTTTTCTTGTACAACATAGGCTCATATCATAATAAGTTTGGACAGCAAATTTTTCAGAACAGGATGAATTTTTTAGGTATTATTGCCTATATGATAAAAGATCAATTAGAACCTGAAACTCAAACTTCTAATTTAGATTCACCTCGATCTGACACAAAATTGAAACCAGTGGATTTAGGTTTAGTATTGAAATCTACAATTTTAATGGATTTAATTGAAATATTTTTAAAAAAATTAAAAGCCTCACACTCTAAAAAGTAATTCTGGACCATCCATTTGAAGCATTAACTTCTTTCCAAATGTATCTTTAAACAAATTCAATAATTTTTTCTCGTATTCTTTTGGTTTCTCATAAAGAGCTTAAGTAAATTCTGTGCAGTGTCTTTTCCTTTTTTTGAGGGTTTTTTCATAGAAATTTGAAATCATGTTTCTGCATTTAATAGTGCATTCAAGAATCGACCCACATCATGAGCTAACAAATAATCCCAGTTTGGTTTTGTTTGAAATTGTTCTTTTAATTCTGTAGGTATTATATCACTTTCATGAGGTTAACCAGAGCAGAACACCACTAGTTTATGACATCCAGGAATTGTTTAGATGGCTTATCGACATTTCTGTAATTCAGTTACTGGAAGAAAAGAAAATTAAGAAATCTGATTTTATCATTACATATAATTATCATACTGGATTGGGAGAGGATGTTGTTAAGAAATTGATTGAGAAAATTAATTCAAATTTTAATGTTAGATATAATTACAAGAAAAATAAACAGTATTCATATCAAATTATTCTTAAAGATTATTTGTAACAGTAATCTGCATTCTGAATTTTAAAGTTATTATTTATTACTAATTTTTCACTAAAAATTTATTGTAAAATATCTACATTTTGTATTATCAATAGTAATCTTTGAATTAGTTTATTTATATTCTAAATTCACATAATAAAAAAAAGAAGATGGTGGAAATCACAATCTAATTAAATTGTGATTCCTGTTCCATCAAACCTGATGAAGGAAAAACTGTGATTCTCGTTGTATGTCAGTTTTTGCTCTTCAAGAATTCCAATTGCGATAGATTCTCCAAGCTTGATTGACTCTGTATAGTCAGTTCTGTAGTGAACTCCTGCCGCATTTCGTCCAAGTGCTATGTTGGCAGCAAGCTTGTTCAGTTCTCCTCCAACTGTCAGGATATCTCCTCCAGTATATGGTACAAGTTGCGTACCGTCAGCATTTGGCTCAAATGGTGTTTTGATTATCTGGGATTCATCAAACCATGCCTTTAGGATGGTTACGCATGCACCAGCTACCGTTGCATGTCCTGCACCATATGCTGGATGGGTTGGACCTCCTTCTGGGAACGCCTGTGGCAAAAAGTAGTTGTCAGATCCTGGAGTGGAGAATTCTGCTTTGGTTTGTGCCAATGCATCAGAATTTAACACATCTGGATGTATTGGATATACAGCCATGTTGTTTTTGTGAAAGTGTATTCTTCCTCCAAATTCCTCTGGTCTTAGGCGTCTGTGTACGAACCATTTCTGGAACCACACTGCTTTGAGTGCCCTTGTTGCCACCTCTGGTATAAGGCTTAGTATGTGGGCAGCTCCAAATGTTCCAAATCCATATTGTGTCTTTGAGTTCTCATATGGATTTCCAATATCTTTTGATGAACCTGCTGACAACAGGTACAGTCCTGCATTGAGATATGCTTGATACAATGCATCAAAATGCACATAGTTTGCCAAATCTCGCAAACTGCGGATGAATCTTCTTGGTGGATCCACATTTTGAAGTACGTCAGGCTCTGAACCATTCTGTACTGCAAGCCAGTCTCCAACATCTGTCATATAGTCGATTCCCTGCTGTACTGTTGTCTGGCGTTGGTCTACAAGAAGTGTTCCATATCTTATGAATCCATCTTCTGGAGACAGGTTGTATTTTGGTTCTTTACTTCCCAATACCAAAAACTGCGACAGAAATGGTCCCTTGAGGTCGCCTGGAGTAATTCCCCTGAATAGGGTATTGACAGTTACGTTACCTGATTCTTTTGGTCCTCTAAAATCGGACAGTCCAGACATGTCTGCTACTGCACCACTGATTATGGTGTCAGTACCATAGTCTGAAAAGCTTACATCTCTTGCCAAAGCCATCCAATAATCCTCCACCATCTCTCCAGCGGCTTCTGCAGAATCAATCCTTGGTGCTGGATTGATTTTCTGCGAATGTGAGTCTGGTCCTTCCAGATCGTATGCAAGTCCTGCCTGCGGATTGACAAGTTTTCTTGTGCTTCCCAAAACTATTGCTTCAAAGTCGTTTGGGTTTCCGGACCATATTGCCTTGAGAAGAGATTTGTAAGAAATTGGATCTACTTCCCCTATGGCATTGTGGTGCAATCCCTTTGAAAAGTTTGCAATGTAGTTGAACTCTCCCGCGGTATTGATGTGAGTTTGTTCTTCTCCATTGTTTGGATGTTCTTGGTGATTGCGCATGAATGCAGTTTCTGCTGCATTTTCTCTGATTTGTCTTGCCGTTTTCCGGCGAATGTGTGATTGACTGTTCATACATTATACATGCTCAAAATATGTTAAAACAAGAACTTGCAACAGGAGCTAAGTTATTACTTCTCCAAAGCATTACAATATAGAGCAACTAGTTTGTTATTCTTTAATTTTTATTGTTATAAAACAAATTTAGAATATCTACATCAGAATTAGTTATGATGTAAAATACTTAGCTGATCTGGCAACTTGAAGTTATTATCGTCCCTGCTGATAAGTAATTATGCAAGAATCATACAAAATGATGTGTCAAACATGTAAAAAAAGAATCAAAATTATCTATGAACCAAAATATAATGGAATGAGAGGAATTTGTTCAAAGTGTGGAGGTAATTGGCCTGAATCCTGATTCTATTTTAGAGAGCAAACTTTTGTATGAGACTAAGGGTTCTACTATAATGACTGAATCTTTAGCTGACGTATTTTTTCAGATTGCAAACACACAAAGACTTGACATCCTGTTGAATTTGAAAGATCAGGAATACAAAATGTCAAACATGGCAAAAAAACTTGAAGCAACAATGCCACACATACATCGGGATTTTAACCGACTACAAGAATCAAATCTGATAGAAAAAAAACCAGATGGACATTATTGCTTGACGTCTTTTGGAAAGATGATGTGCAGTATCATTCCTAGGATAGATTTTATCAACAATAATCAAAAGTATTTTAACAATCACAGTTTTGAGGCTCTACCTGAGAAATTTGTAGAGAGACTTGGTGCATTATCCAATTCAAAATTGATCAAAGGTTATGTCAAGGTGGCAGAAAAATGGAATGAAATCTACTGCAATGCTGACAAGTTTATCTCTAATGTTCTAGTTGAGGCTTCATATTCTGAAGATATTGTAAAAACCATAACTGAAAAAATTCAAAAAGATATCGAAGTCTGTTCTATTTTCTCATACAATCCAATAATAACAAAAGAACGAGACAAGATCATCGAAAAGTATGGAATCAAAAAATTCATCGAGGAGGAAAAGATCCTGAGAAAAATGTCAAAGGACTTGTCAGTTGTAATAGTGTTAAATGAAAAGGAAGCAGGAGTATCATTTCCATCTGATTGTGGGAGTACTGATATGGGAAACATGTTTTACAGTGATGACCCACGATTTCATGAATGGTGTCTTGACTATTTTGAATATCTGTGGAAAAATTCTAGCCGATTTCAGGAAAATAAGATAAAATCTGAATGAATAAATTCTAAATTATTTTTTATGTTTTAGACTACCATTGAAACTCAAATGAGTCATGTTTTTCTGTGATTCTGTTTTCAGTCTCCCATGTTATCTCTGTTTTGTCTTTGAGATATTTTATTTTTGCAGGAGGATCTGCTCTTGTTTTAATTCCAAGATCTCGTATTACTTCAAATACTCTATTTTTAATTGACACTCCTTTTGGAATTGTCAAATGATACATTAATTTCTTGCATTTTGCTGAAACCGTGTACTCAAATATTCTGTTTGGTTCTTGCCAGTCATATTCTAGTGTGATTTTTCTATTTTTCTGGTTTTTCTTGATTGGTCTTGTCATTTTTATGTTGAATCTTTTCTCATAATCTGTATTTTTGTCAATGCTTAAGATTTCAAGTTTTCTTTTCTTTTCATCTTTGACTGTGACATTTAGATCAGAAAACTCTCTTGGTGTATCTCCAATCAAATCATAAAATATCTGTTCAAGTGGATCTTTTGTAAGACTCTTAATGTCCCATATCCATGTGTGATGACACATCATGGTATTGAGATCTGTTATGTCTAGTTTGATCTCAATTTTATTGAATTCAAAGTCTGGAATGTACTTTAATGGATTTTGTAATTCTGGAATTTTGTTTAGAGTTGGTGTTTTTTTATTACCAAAATCTTTTCCATAAATATTGTAAATTGATATTTCTTGTCCATGTTTTACGGAATATACCCCTATTTGATGCATAATGTCTTTGTACTCGGGTGATAATTTCTGCACATCCTCTCCTATTCTTGTAGATGCAAAGATGTGATTTTCCTCACATAGATCCATTACACGTCTTGCTGTAATTATTCCAGGTCCCCATACTGTATTGTTTTCATCCAAATCTGGGATAAAGTATACTGGTCCTGTATCGAGGCCTATTCTTATGTGTATTTTATCTTTCTTTGGTTTGGATTTATTATATTTGAATAATATCTTATGTAATTCTATTGCAAGACGAAATGGTTTTTCAGAACTGTCTGAGAATCCAATTACTACTCCATCGCCAGTTGGAACCAGAACAGTAGAATGAGGATCTTTTAACTTGAAGGTGTTTGTATTTTTTATGTGTGATGTAAGTGCCATTATCTTTCGTATCTGAGATTTTGTTGAGATGTTAGGATCTGAGGCCATCACAATATCTACAAAGAACCAATGAAATGTTTTTGAAAGTGTATTAACATCATGTATTTTAAACTCATCACTTTTTAGTTTGTGTAACAGATTAATCAAAAAGTTATACTTACAAATCTTTAGAATCTCAAATCTGTTTGATGTGGGAGATATGTTTATTTGATTATCGTGTTTTTTTATCTCTTCTAATAACCAGTCCTTGCCTTTGTTTTGCTCTTCTAATAACTCTATTATCTCGGATATTTTGGCTATTTTGGATCTAGATGAGATTTTACCCAAGTTTTGTTTGTTTTGCAACAATTTACAGATTTGACTATCAATTATTAACTAATTATACATTACAACAGTTCTAATATCTTTATTCTAAGAACTTGTGAAGCGTGTTGGTATTGCGTTAATCCGTTTATTGGTCCATCATGATCTCAGGATTGTGCCATTTCCTTTTCCCATTTTACATCTCCTGCTAAACATTGGAGTTTGGCATATTAATCACTTAGTTGACTTGTTTTAGATATTTTCGATCAGAGCTAATTTTTATCATGTCAAGCTAACAAAAGCTTTTCTAGTGATTATTCCAATATTCTTCATGAAACATATCCTTAGATATTTCATTTTTAGCATGATTCTTTTTTCTACATTGACTATTTTTGGTTCTAATGTTGCTGCTCAGACTGATTCAATATTATGGTCCCCTGAAAAGGATTATACCTGGCAGTCATGTTCTGATATGGGATTTACAGATAAGGAAATTGATCCTGTTAACAATATTGGTGATGGAATATGTGATGAATGGGAAAATGGAAATTATTTGACAGTATTTTTTGATTCTAACAAGATATCAGATTATGAAAATTGTGATGACAATTGTCCAAATCTACCGCCTGATGTATATGTCTACAATTGCGATACAGTAGAATGTACTCCTCAAACCTTAGACATCTTCTTAGAAATTGATCGATTTCAACAAGTTAGCTTACCCTCATCCCATGATTATCTTACAGAAGTATTTCCTGATGTGTTAGATGATTTAAAAAAATCTTTTTCGAATAAAATAGGTCAAGGAAATAAACCAATAAATTTACATCTCCAACAAGAATCCGATACTATACCTAATTCTAGTTTTTATTCTTCGTGGATCCATAATCCAGGATCAGATAATCCTTACCAGATAGGAATTGAACAAATAAAGTCCAAATGGCTTGGAACTGCTGATGAACAAACAAATGAAAATTGGGATAATACAATATGGGAGAAAAAATCCAGGGTATTTCATTATGGTTTGTTTGCTGGAATGGTTTATGAAAACTATGGATTTTCTGGTGTAACAATACCAAATAGTCCAGATTTTATTGTTGCAGCAGGATATATGATTCCTAATAATACTCCAAGTAGTTATCTGAGTGGTACGCTAATGCATGAGTTAGGACACACACTAGGTTTGCGGCATGGAGGACTGGACGATGTAAATTGTAAGCCTAATTATGTTAGCATTATGAACTATCTTATGCAACTTCCTATACTGATTCCACAAAGAACCCTTGATTACTCACAAGTCAAATATGACACATTGATCGAGCTTAACCTTTCTGAACAGGATGGAATTCAGAAACTAGACGATCAAGATCTAGACTGGCCTGAGGGCATGTCTACTACATTTGGACCAATTCCAAATCCAATGAAAACATGGAAAACTGATGAAAGTTGGATTGATTGGTCAAACAACAATGTTAAAGATGAAGAAACTCTCTCTCTTGTAATTCACAATGTTATAAATCAAGGTGGATGTGCAGCAAATCAACCTCTAGAATTAGATGGAAATGATGACTGGAAAAGTCTAACGTATGATGTATGGTCTACCCGGAGTTTAAATTCTGGTTCATTGCTTGGGGCATCTCTATCAAAAACTGATCAAGCATATTATCCAAATATCGTAAAAACCAATGATAAAAAAGATTTTTCTGATATCCCAAACACTGAGATAACGTATACGAATACTCAAGGAATGCATATCACAAATGTACTTGGGTTAAAAAATACACTGGTTAACTTAGATAAAGATTATTTTAAAAATTCCTCTCTTGCCGAATCTGACAAAAAATACTATTCTGAAAAATTAGGAAATATAATATTTCTCATCGGGGATGGAAAGTTTAATGATGCTCATATGAAATTCAATAAGGATATTGTTTCTACTATGGATGGAGGGGTTGATGATAAAATATCTCCTAATGGTATTAAAAAATTTAATCTTG
>Ga0102947_1000412_pt1 | contig 15484 bp, 14 predicted proteins | sample SalPon2A_A_D2_MG_FD_78210 | JGI IMG/M metagenome (GOLD analysis project Ga0102947, IMG submission 78210) | Soil microbial communities from South San Francisco under conditions of wetland restoration - Salt Pond MetaG R2A_A_D2_MG | ecosystem: Environmental > Terrestrial > Soil > Wetlands | place... | reverse complement strand
TGCAGTTTTAGTTCGATACCCTAAATATGCCGGGGGCGGGTTTCGAACCCGCGACCTCCAGATTATGAGTATTGCCTTCTTTGGAAGACCTGTTAGATTTTACCAAGCGAACTGGCACTCTAACCAGGCTGAGCTACCCCGGCATAATTTATGCCAAATGATTTGGGAAATTAAATGATTCTGTTCCTAAAACTAACTGTATGAAGAGTATTTGGTTATTGTTGGGCTATTTTTTTCCAGTCAAGTTTTTCATTTTGGACCCACAGGAATTTTTTTTGCAATGCTGCAGTGTAAAGTTTTTCCCATTCAGCACTTACATCATCAGTCCATGCTTTTACTACTCTCGGATCTATATAATTTCTAAGTGAGGTGCCAAGGTTATAATCTCGAGTTTTTCCAGACAAGTCAATTTGTAATTTTAATTTCTCCTGTCTTTCTTTGTGTTTTACCTTTTGTTTTTTAATTTGCTCATTTAGTGTTTTAATTCGTTTTTCTTTGGCTTTGGCCTGAGCGTCTGTTTTAGTTTCCTTGGCGATTACTTTTCTTAGAGTCTCTTCTGTTTTTTTCCATGGTTTATCAATTTCAATTTTTTTTAGAGTTTCTTTTTTCTTCTCTAGAGCCTGCTCAAAGGTTTTAGGAATAGTTCTTTTATGATTACACATAATTGCTGCCTCTAAATTGGCAAGTTTAGCATGGTATAGTTTTTCATTTGCAGTTTTTCCTTTAAGATTGTCATGCTCTTTGAGATAGTTTTTTACAACATTAGTTGCAAGGTATGTTCTGAACACCTTTGCAGTTAAACCCTTTACAATGCTTGAATAATAGGCATTAACATGTCGTGAGGTAATCCCATCAAAGATTTCGTCTTTGGGTTTTTTGTTTTGAATTATTTTCTTCAAGTTCTCATGAAATTGCTTGTCATGTCCCTCTGCAAGTACACTTTCCTGCCATCTAACGCTATCTTTTCCCAAAAAGTCAAACTCTATGGAATTTGGTGTAATATCGATGTGTTCTTTTCTTAATGTAGTTGCACCAACTGTATCAGCTTCGTCGGGATCCTTCTCGTCTCCTACCCTCATTGCGGTTCTATAAATTAAATAACAAGCAGTTGCAATCTTGCTAATCCTAGGATCTTTGTTTTTCATATCTTTTACAATTCTGTCCTTTATCTTTTCAATCTCATTTGATAATTTTACGGCTTTTTCATACTTTTCTTTGTCTCGGTCTTGTTTTAGTCCGGCAGTATCTGCTAGCCAGACATACTTTCTTTTTTGGGTAAGATAATCTGTCCAACCAGCAAGCCACATTGAATCTTTATCATGCACGATTTTTCCCCAATTTCCCTCAGGCACCTTGGCTTCTTTGCCAAGATTTAGTGTCACATCTTTTGCAGTAACAGGAGGTTTCCATCTTCCTCGAAGAGGATGCTCTCCTCTACCAATGAATATTCCAGGAGGTTCTGCCATGTAGTTTCCCACCTCGACTTCCTTTCCATCCATTATGGCCTTGCCAAATTTTTCCTTGAGTTCTTCTCGTAGTTCTTTTCTTTTGGCAGCAATAGATTTCTTTTCTTCTTTGGTCATCATCTCTTTGAGATCTTTTTCTTTATCGACTAACCTATAGGCATCTGAAAAATCAAGATCCTCGTAGGATATTTTTTTGAATTTTGCAGGAAGAGTTTTTGCAAAATCTGATGTAAAGTTTTTCTGAAAAACCTTGTCTTGGGCATACGGTGTATCTTTTTTCTTTGCCCACTGGTAAATCATCTCTTCTTGATTTAGATCAAGTGGTATGTTTTCACCTTTGATTTTTAGTTTAATCCCCTGAGATTCGAATTGGGGCGGAAACAGGATTCCATTATGTTGAAGGGTTTTCCATTTCATTTATCATCACTTTTAAAATTGCGGACTTTGACAAATTTGAGATTTTAAGTGTATATCAATTTAACGTGTATCCAATTAGGAAGGAAACAGCTCTTTTGACATATATTTTTCAAATTCAAGGTCAGATTTTGATTTTTTGGCCTCCATAAACATGGCTGCATCCGTACCAACGATATATCTTGGCAAAATCTCATCATCGTGAATGGCTTTAATCACAACATCTGCTACCTGAACTGGCGGTGTTCCCATCTCTACCATCATTTTCAAGCCGGAAAGCATGTTTTCAGTTACCTGTTTGTACTTTGGATCTTTCTTTGACTCTGGAATTTTCATTGAATCAAAAAATTTAGTCTTGATAACTCCTGGTTCTATTAGGGTTGTTTTGATTCCAAACATTCCAAGCTCATATCGTAAACATTCTCCAAATCCTTCTAGCGCAAATTTTGAACTAATATAAGCCGGAGAACCTGGAAGTCCCATTCTTCCGGCGACTGAACTAATATTTACAATAATTCCTGAACCTTGTTTTCTCATTATAGGTGCAACTTCTTGAATAATTCTTACAATACTGAAAAAATTTGTCTCAAATTGTTTTCTAAAATCATCAATCGATACATCTTCTGTACATCCAAACTGACCATATCCTGCATTGTTTACCAAAATGTCTATTCTTTTCCCATCTGACATTACTTTTTTTATTGCAGAAACGATTGATGATTCATCATCTACATCAAGTTCTATTATATTAATTCCAAGATTTTCTTTTTCTGAGATCTTCCTCATATCTTCACCTTTTGTGGTATCTCTCATACTTGCAAATGTTTGATATCCATCTCTTGCCAGTGCTAATGCCGTTTCATATCCAATTCCTGATGAACTGCCAGTAACAAGAGCTATTTTTTCCATGTGGTGGATAGATGCATGCTATATTTATCCCATTTTGATCTCACACTAGTGGTCTGTCACCCTCAGATGGATCTATTATCTTTGTTTTCTCCCCCGAATTAATTCTTGAAAGAATTTCCAAGGATGAATGCTTGTGTAAAAATTCATTATTATTTCCACATCTGTAGGAAAAAGTACAGCGGGGACAACCTGATTCATTTTGACATGGACATTCCTTTATGATAAAGAGACTTCTTTCAAGGGCTTTTTCAAATCTGTCATATAAGGCTCTGCTGGCACCATTGCCACCAATTGCCCCATCATATATGAAAATCAAACCTGATGTGCCCAAGGAAATACCTCCAAGGTCCTGGGAAACACCACCTGTTATCATATTACAACCCTCAATTACAACATGCTCAGTTGCATGATATCCGCTTGCCTCTGTATAATCTTCATCCTTAGCTTTTTGAATCTCCTTGAGTGGTCTTGGGGCATGAAAAACAATTCCTTTGGTGATAAAATCATATTCTAAGGGTTCTTCAAGTAAAACCTTTTCTCCTTGGGTAACCTCTTGGCCTAACTCGATATTGACATATCCATAGACTTGTTTTTTGATATGAAGCTTGCAAAATACCACCTCTAATCCAAATGCTTTTCTTTTCTCATATACGGTTTCAATTGTTGGCCACTCCTCAGTCAACGCTTTGGTATAGTAAGGATAATCCTTTGGAATTCTTTCAATCTTGGCAAAATTCTTTTTTGGATATCCTAATTCTTTTACTCGATATCTGATTCCAGCCAGAAAATATATTGCATCTTTGTGCAGTTCTTCAAGTGCTATGGGCAAAATTCTATCGCCAACCTTTCTTTCATTTAAGAAAATGTCAATTGATTTTCCAATTCCTCTAATGCTGTAATCGTTTAGCATGGAACCGATTTTATCAAAATTTGGAATGATTCTATTATTTTGAAGAACCAAATTCCCTTGCTCTAGGTGATAATCGATTATTTTTTGGTGTTCTTTTAATTCATGTTTTGATATTGGCTTGTCACATGCCATAGCAAGGACTTGAAATTCTTCCACAAATGGATTTTTGGGATCAATGTAAGTTCTTTCTACATCTTCAAAATAGTCATCGGGATGATTTTTGTAATATTGAGAGATTGGGTCATTGCCAAGTGCCAAATATGCATAACCGCGTTGTCCCTTTCTTGCAGCGCGTCCTATTCTTTGAATTAATCTGTTTACCGGAATGGTAGATGAAATAACACCATCAACGTTTCCGACATCTATTCCTAATTCTAGAGTTGGGGTACATGATATCGCTTGAATAACATCCTCTTTGAACTGAGTTTCAACTGATTTACGATAATTTGCCATCAAACCGGCCCTGTGAACTTTGATGTTAACTTTTTGTTTTTTTGCTTGTATAGCTAAGAGTTCTGAGTTTAGATGAGAATTGTTAAACACCATTGTTTTGTGATTTTTTTCAGTTAATCTTTTTGTCAAATCAACCATCAAAGCCCTCTGAGTTCTCAGGGAAGGAAACAACATTACAAAATCTGTTTGTCCTTTTTTTCCGGAACCATGGATTATCCTCATCTTGACATCAAATAGTTTTTCACAAAATTCTTTTGCCTTCTCTAGTGTTGCTGATGCTGCAATAAACTGAATCTCCTTTGAGCATACCCGCTTGAGACGTTTAATGATGTAGTGTACATTTGAGCCAAAAATTCCAGAATATACATGAGCCTCATCTACAACTAAAACTTTAAGATTTGTTAAAAGTGAGGAAAATTTTGTCTGATGCCATAAATGATAGTGGATGACATCAAAATTGGTAACTAGGATTTGTGGGGGATTATCTAAAATTTCTCTGCGGTCTGTTTGCTTGGTGTCTCCATCAAAAACTTTGACTGAAATTCCAACCTTTTCCGCAAAGTTCTGAATTTTAGGATGTTGATCTCGAGCTAACGCCTTTGTGGGATATACAAAAACTGCAAAAACATTACCCGATTCATTTGTATTTTTTATTTTTTGAATAACCGGAATCAAAAATGCCTCAGTTTTTCCAGATGCCGTAGGAGCTTCGATTATTATATTTTCTCCAAATGTAATTTCTTCAATTGCTTTTTCTTGGAATTTGTAAAACTGGTTAATGTGAATTTCTTTAAGACTTTTTATAATTTTATCATCTAAGCCTATTTCATCAACTTTACAACCCATTTTTGGATCGGGATTTTTTAAAATCTTATACTCTGAGACATAGTCTCTCTTAGAATAAAGTACATTCTCAGTTATCAGGTCTGGTTTGTTATTACCGATCATCTTTTTTATTTCATTTTCATCTCTTACAATTCCTTCTTCCTTTAGACTCTCAGAGATTCCTTTTGGTGATATCAACCCTGCATCAAATTTTGATAAAAATTCTAAAAATACCTCATCATAATTTTTTGAAAATTCGAGTAAATCCTCAATTCCACAACTACTGCAAGATACATGCATCTTTTTGTTGAAAGTTTTTTGAATCTCAATTTTTGATTTACATTTAGGACAGGAAAATTTCAAATAATCTCAAATTCTTTGATACCCATTCAAGATTTATTGTTTGAGGGTTTTGTAATAATTGGTTTCACGACATTATTAAGATGGATGATAATTTTGAATTTTACATTTGAAGAAAATCGAAATCAACAAAATTTACAATCAAAACTGCATAGTGGGGATGAAATCTGTTCCCAAAAATAAAATTGATCTAGTGATAACTGATCCTCCATTTGCAATAAATTTTAAAGCAAAAAAGGCAAATTATAACCGTATTTCATCTAGGGTTATTTCTGGATATAATGAAATCACGCCTGAGGATTACTATGATTTTACCTTTTCTTGGATGAAGGAAACCTATCGAGTTTTAAAAGACTCTGGAAGCATGTATGTTTTTTCAGGATGGAATAATCTTAAAGATATTCTACGTGCACTCGATGATATAGGATTTGTTACCATTAATCATATTATATGGAAATACCAGTTTGGAGTTGTAACTAGAAAAAAATTTGTGACTTCTCATTATCATTGCCTTTATGTTTGTAAAAATGACGAAAAGCGAAATTTCTTTCCATTTTCTAGATTCAAAAAGGAAGACAAAACAAAGGAAGGAAGAAGTTTACATTATAAAGACAAGGAAGATGTTTGGGACATCAAAAGAGAATATTGGACCGGAGATGAAAAAACACCTACAAAACTTCCTTCTGAATTAATTGAAAAAATTTTACAATATTCTAGCAAGAAAAAAGACATAGTATTGGACCCATTTTTAGGTTCAGGACAAGTTGCAGTGATAAGCAAATCTATTGGTAGGAGATTTTTGGGTTTTGAGATTGTTCCAGATTATTACAGATTTGCTAAGAAACGCCTTGACAAGAATTTGTATCGGTTAAAAACTTCAAAATAACTTAATCTGGATTCTGTTTTTCAGTATCATCGATTTTTTTCTGACCCATTCTATCTGATATTAATTTTTTTAACTGCTCATCTGTTTTTCCTTCAGGTTTAATCCCCATCGATTTTGCAATAACTTCATTTTTTTGACGTTCATTTTCCACTGGACCTGAAATTTGAACGCTCTCGTTTGAAACCTCTTTCATCTGATTTTGAAAATCTGTTTTGGCATTGTTGTATTCACTTACCAGTTTTCCAAGTTTTTTTGCAGCTCCTGGTAGGTGGCTCGAACCTAAAAATAAAATTAGTGCAACAAAAATTATGATTATCCATTCGCCTCCAAGAATATTCAGTGACTGCTCAATCATGGTATCAATTAATGTCATTTGAAATTAAATCTAATGCTTTTCAAATTTTTTGTCTGGCCTCGAAAAATAAGGAACTAGATTCCCTGCATTCTCTGTGGCTCTAGTTTTTTTCTTGAAATTATCGCAAGTGTTGCAACTCCTATTCCAATTATGAAAAACACCAGATATGGGGCTTGGGCACCAAAGGACTGTGTGATTGGCCCACCCACTGTTGGACCTATTGCCCAACCAATCCCAAAAATTGTTTCATAAGCGCCAATTATCTTACCTGAGATTTCCTTTCTTGTTTTACTCAGGATTATCTCAAGAGTTAGGGGGAAGAATATGCTAAATCCAAATCCCATAAGTACAAGAGCTGCAGCATAACCAAAAATAGAATCTGATACCACAGACAGAGCTAGTCCTGCCGAGACTGCAAGCGTTGCTGCGATCAAAGTTTGGCTTGTTAGTCTTGAGAATTTACCTGCTAGTGCAAGGGAGACAACTCGAGATACTCCAAATGCAAAATACAAAAGTAAAATGTCCGTATCTGACATTCCGTTATCATTTAAAAATGCTGGATAAATTGAAAGAATTATCCCAAATGATGATGTACAAAAAATCAATAGAATGATTACTTCGGGGAACTTTTTCATCTCTTTAAATGATGTAATGGAAAATCTCTCATGATGATCCTTTCTAGCTCTCCGAGAAACTAAAAGAGCAGACACCATGGCAGTTGCCAAAATAAATGCAGTTATCTGAAATAAAATCCTGTACGTAATGTCAAGCTCTTCAAGAAATACCGTTCCAAGAAGTGGACCTATCATAAATCCTAAAACAAAAAACATTGTAAACCAGGAAATGTTTCTTACTCTATCGGACCCAGTACTCTCTTTTGAAATTATTGATTCACATGGTGGCCAAAAGAATGCATGAGCTACTCCTGTCATTATTCTAAACCCCATGATTTCTGGAACTGATTGGGCTATGGAAAGAAGGTAAATTGAAGTAGAATTAATTGCAGCACCTATCGTAAGCAGGTATCCATTATTGAATTTGTCAAGAAGAATTCCTACAAAAACAGGAATAAACATGTAAGGTATAAAGTTGGCAAGACCTATGAGACCAAGCTCAGAGTATGATGCACCAATTATGTTTTTGGCAAAGATTGGAAGAAGGGGTCCATGAAGACCATATGAAATTCCAATAACTAGACCTGTTATGTTTACAAGGATTAGAACTCTGTTCATTTGTATGCTGCAACCATTATTGCTCCACCCATAAGATCTTTCTCAAATTCTACTTTGGAGAATTTTTCCAAAAGAAATTCTTCAAGCTTTTTGTTTTGAGGCCATCTTTTGTAAGTCCCATAAAGCGTTGCAAACTTTAGGCCAAGTCTTCCTCCTGCAATTAAGGCTAGAATCGGAAGAATTGCCCTAAGATAAAACGAGACTCCAAATCTGATAAAGGCTTTGTCGGGCTTTCCCAAATCCACTATGACAAATCTTCCATCTCTTTTCAAAACTCTATGAATCTCTGAAATTGCAATTCTTAGATTAATGGCATCTCTTAAAGAATACCCACATAACACTGCATCAAACTCGCCTTCTCTAAATGGAATGTGCTCAAACACTCCGCTAGCCATGTTTGGGGTTTTCTCAAAATATGTTCCAGTATTTTTCAACATGGGAACTAATGGATCATAAAGGGTAATTGATATATCTCCATTACATTGCTTTGATGCCGTCTTCGACATGTTTCCAAAACCCGAACCTGCATCGAGAATTTTATTTCCAGGAAGTACTCTCCCTCTTATCCCACGGTTTCTGTGCTCTATGTCTTTGCCAAGGGATATGTAAGAATTTACCTTGTCATAAACTGGAATGATTTCCCGAAGAACCTCGATTACTTCTCCCCAATAACTACCTAAACCCATTTGCTTATCTTCTCTGAAAAAGCCTTTGATTTAATTCCAAATCTAAATACCTGCAGGTTGTTACGCAGTAAACTTTGAAACATTTTGAGAATAATTTAATAAATCTGATTCAGAAATTTTTTCAAACTCTTTTCCTTTTGTAGTGACCTTTGCCATCTTGACATTTTTTACTCCTTCCTTATTTTCATCCTTTAGGTTAATTGCTGCAATAGCAAGGGCTGCTGCATCGTCCAAACTCATTTCAGAATTATAATTTTTTTCCAAAAATGCATTTACATCGTCAGATCCTGCGCCAATAGCGATTGCAGCATATTGGACAAAAGTTCCACTGGGATCTGTAACATAAATTGATTCTCCTTTCTGGTCTACTCCGGCAATAATTAAAGCAACTCCATTAGGACGAACCCCTGAATACTGGGTAAATTGGTGAGATTGGTCTGCCAAGTGTTTGGCAACAGTTCCCACCTCAACTGATTCGTCATAGGTCATCTTGTTTCCTTGGGAGAACAATCTTGCATTATCCACCTGAACTCTGGCATCTGGAATGTAACCAGCAGCTGCCACCCCGATATGAAAATCTACTTGAAAGATTTTTTGGGTTACATCACTTGTTTGAAGCGCTCTGGGTTTTTCCTCTACAGCCATGATGACTCCTCCTTTGGTTGCAATTCCTATTGCTAGGGTTCCTCGTTTAACTGTCTCAATGGCATATTCTACCTGGTAAATTCTACCGTCCGGCGAATACATTGTAGGGGTCATATCGTAACCTCGTGATGCCATCATGATATCTCGATTCATCTCCCTGTCAATTTAAGGGTAATTATCTTCTCTATGCAATAGAGATATGGAAAAGATTTGGAAATAGGGTTTTAAGCACATTTTTGATTTATTATGTTAGGTAAAAAAAATGAGCGTGGAACAACTCCTAGAATTTAAGAAAATTATACAGCAAAGGTCAGAAAATGATCAAAGAAAACCCGATAAAGAAACACGAAAACTTTTGTTTTATCTCTTTACAAGCACCAGAGGCGGTTTTACAAGACTTCGAATAATAATGCTTTTACTTGAAAAACCTTTCAATACCCATCAGATATCTCAAGAACTCAAATTGGATTACAAAGCCGTTCAGCACCACATGAAGGTACTTGAGAAAAACAATATGGTCTCGAAAATCGGGGAAAAGTACGGATCAATTTATCTTCTTTCTAACTTTTTAGAGATCAATATTAGGTCACTAGATGAGTCCATTGACAAGCTATATAGAAAAATGAATCACAAAAAAGTCTACATTTAATTTTGGACATAGCTGCGATCACCGAGTTTCAACAAAAACTATATAATCATTAGCCTTCAAAAAACGATCAACTTGGTAAAGGCAGATCCATTTGCAAATGCAACAAAGCAGGTAAATGATGCATGTGATGTTTTAGGAATTAAAGATAAAGAATTGAGGAACTATCTTGCAATGCCAAACAAAATGATGAGAGTTAAAATTCCAGTTAAATTGGATAATGGTAAAATTAGAATTTTTACAGGTTTTCGAAGTCAACATAACAATGATAGAGGTCCATACAAAGGAGGTATTCGTTACTTTAATCCAGAAGGAGGAGTTGAGTATATGGAACGTGAGGTTATGGCACTTTCTTCATGGATGACCTGGAAATGTGCAATTGTGGACATTCCAATGGGTGGAGGCAAAGGTGCCATCTATGTAAACCCAAAAACAGAAAAACTAAGTGAGGGAGAACTTGAACGACTCACTAGAGGATTTGCATACAAAATTTCTGAAATAATTGGACCTGAAAAAGACGTTCCAGCTCCTGATGTGTACACAACAGGAAAAGAGATGACTCAAATCATGGATACTTTTAGCAAACTAAACGGTAACAGGTATTCGCCAGGTGTAATTACTGGAAAGCCAATTTCAATGGGAGGTTCCCTTGCAAGAAATGTCGCAACCGGTTTAGGTGCTGCGTATACGGTAAGAGAAGCTGCCAAAACTTTGAAAATAAAGCTAAAGGGTGCAAAAGTTGTTTTACAGGGATTTGGAAATGCTTCAACATTTTCAGGAATCTATCTAGAAAAAATGGGGGCGACTGTTATTGCAGTTAGTGATTCTAAAGGGGCAATTTCAATTCCAAAAGGTGCAAAGACTGAAAAAATTATGGCACACAAAGAAAAAACAGGTTCTGTTGTTGGTTACCCTGGAAGTAAAAAAATAACCACTGAACAATTACTTACCACAAAATGTGATGTCCTAGTACCAGGTGCGCTAGAGAACCAAATTACAGCAAACATTGCAAAGAAGCTGCAGTGTAAAATTATTGCAGAAGCTGCAAATGGTCCAACCTTACCAGAAGCTGATCCAATAATTTACAAAAAGAAAATTTTGGTAATTCCTGATATTTTGGCAAACTCTGGTGGTGTTTGTATTTCATATCTAGAATGGGTACAAAATAACATGGGATACTATTGGACATTTGATGAAGTTGCATCAAAGATGGAGGCTAACATCACAAAAGGCTTCGCAGATGCATATGCTGTTACCAAAAAATACAAGATTGACATGAGGAGAGCAACAATGGTCTTAGCAGTAGAGAGGGTTTTAGATGCATTTAACGAAAAAGGAATCTGGCCTTAGACAAAAGACTCGTAACATATAAGCTGTTCAATAAATCTAATTTTCCCTTTTGTAATTGATGTTAGTTTTCTCTTAAATGACAAATCAATGTTTGTCCTTCTCTGTAAAAGATGAATTGTTTTTCCAGTAAGATATTTTCCTTTTTTATCTCCATCGAAAAGTATGATAAGATTTTCATGGCTTGCAACAGAATCGGTAAATTTTATCATCCCGCCATACTTGTGAAACTCTACTACTTTACCTGAAAAACCAATTTTTTTTAATGCAGCTGAATCACGTTTTCCTTCAACGACTACTACACTTTCTCGCATAGAGTTTAGCTGAGATACAAAATTCTTGATCTCAAATATTTCTTGTTCAGTTACTAGCACAATTTGTAATTTGCCTTAACATATTAAGCACTTTTGTTAAAAGTTGAATGTGTCTGTTCTGCTTGTTAAAAATACAAGAATGGAAGGTTCAGGATATCTTGGTGATCTTCTAAAGCAAGATGGGTTTGAGATTTGTTCTGTTAATGCAAAACATGAGCAAATTCCAGAAAACGAATATTCACTTGTTGTAATCTTAGGTGCGCCAGAAAGTGCAAATGATGATCTTTCATATTTGCACGAAGAACAAAAATTAATCAGAAAAAGTGTAGAGAAAAATATCCCTGTGCTTGGAATATGTCTTGGCTCCCAGCTAATCGCAAAAACCTTTGGAGGGAAAGTTTATGGTGGTCCAAAAAAAGAGATTGGATTTTACAATGATTTAGTTTCAGATGGAAATTCGAGCCTGTTTTCAGGATTTTCAAACCCCTTTACTGTTTTTCATTGGCACGGAGATACATTTGATTTGCCAGAAGGTGCAATTAGATTGGTGCATTCAAAACTTTATCAAAATCAAGCCTTTCGGTTCAAAAGCGCAGTCGGACTTCAATTCCATATGGAGGTAAATGAAGAAATGGTAAATCTATGGCTTGACAAATCTGAAGAAAAACTGCAACAAATTCCTTACATTGATTCTCAAAAAATTAGAGAAGACATTGATGGAAAAATTTCAAATGTCAAAACTAATATGAATAATTTTTACAATAATTTCAAATCCTCGTTTCATCTTTGACCAAAGTTTAATATACTTAGTTTTGATTCGATCGATCGGTTATGGCTGCTGTTAAAAAAATATTTGAAGAAATTATTAATACAGACCATAAAGTCATCACAGAAGAATCATCCAAAGCTATACTCAAAAGTTATGGTGTTAAGGTTCCGCCTTTCGCCCTTGTTACCTCAGCTGAAGATGCAGCAAAACAAGCAAAAAAAATTGGTTTTCCACTTGTAATGAAAGTAGTATCACCACAAATTTTACACAAGACAGATGTAGGTGGAGTCAAAGTTGGTCTTGACAATGTAGATGACGTAAAAAAGACATTCAAAGACATGTACGGTAGGCTTTCTAAAAAGAAAGGAGTTACAGTTAAAGGAATTCTTCTTGAAAAAATGGTCCCAAAAGGTGTTGAACTAATTGTAGGTATTCAAAACGATTCACAATTTGGACCAGTGATCATGGTTGGTCTAGGTGGAATCATGACAGAAGTCATGAAAGATGTCGCATTTAGAATGCTTCCAATTACAACTTCTGATGCAAAGTCCATGATTAACGAACTAAAGGGTTCAAAACTTCTCAAGGGTTTCAGAGGAAGTGAGCCAATTGATCTCAATATGGCTGCAAAAATGTTAGTTGATATTGGAAAATTAGGCGTAGAAAATGCAGATTACATTAACAGTATCGACTTTAACCCCGTAATCGTATATCCAAAATCACATTATGTAGTTGATGCAAAGATTATCTTAAACAAAGAATTAAAGAAAAATTCAATCTCAAAAGCAAAACCAAACAAGGAAAACATGGAGACATTCTTTACCCCAAAATCTGTTGCATTAGTTGGTGCCTCATCAAGTAAAGGAAAGATTGGAAACTCTATCTTAGATAGTCTGGTAAATTATGATTTCAAAGGAAAGGTTTACCCTATTAATCCAAAAGCCGATAAGATCTTTGGGCAAAAATGCTATCCATCAGTTTCAGCAGTTCCAGGGAATGTTGATCTTGTTGTAGTTTCAGTAGACTTGTCTATGACTCCTCCTGTCTTAGAAGATTGTGCAAAGAAAGGGGTCCACAGTGTAGTAATTGTCTCAGGTGGAGGAAAAGAGCTTGGTGGAGAACGTGCAGCATATGAAGCTGAAGTAGCAAGATTATCTAAAAAATACAAAATTAGAATTATTGGTCCAAATTGTATTGGAATGTTTAATGCTGCTAATCGTCTTGACTGTGCATTCCAAGGACAAGAACGAATGGTACGTTCAAGATTAGGTCCTGTTTGCTTTTTCTCACAAAGCGGTACGATGGGAATTAGTATGTTAGAAAGTGCTGATGTCTTTGGTTTATCAAAAATGATTAGTTTTGGTAATCGTTCTGACGTTGATGAAGCAGATATGATATGGTATGCTGCAAATGATCCTCAAACAAAAGTAATTGGATTATACGTTGAAGGATTTGGAGATGGACGAAAATTCATCAATACTGCCAAACGTGTAATGAAAGAAACAAAGAAACCAATAGTAATTTGGAAGAGTGGAAGAACTGCTATGGGTGCAAAACAAGCTGCTTCACATACAGGCTCACTTGGAGGCTCAAATGCAATCATTATGGGTGCATTCAAACAAGCAGGAATTATTTCTGTTGATAGTTATCAGCAATTAGCTGGGGTCCTAAAGGCACTGGCATGGCAACCAGCGGCAAAGGGAAATAGTGTTGCAATGACTAGTAATGGTGCTGGTCCAATGATTGGTGGAATGGATCAATTAGAAAGATTTGGTCTTAAAATAGGAAAGTTATCCCCAGAACGTATCAAAAAAATGAAAGCCCATTTTCCACCAGCTGTTCCTATCCACAGTGGTAATCCTGCAGATGTAGGGGGCGGTGCAACTGCAGAAGATTATAGATTTGTTATTCAACAATTCATGGAAGAAAAAAATATTGATATTGCTATGCCGTGGTTTGTCTTCCAAGACGATCCTCTAGAGGAAACAATTGTTGATTATCTAGCGGATTTCCAAAAGAAAAGAAAGAAACCATTACTAGTTGGCTGTAATGGGGGTCCATACACTGAAAAAATGGTAAAATTAGTTGAGAAACACCAAGTGCCAGTATACCAAGACCTTCGAACTTGGGTTGAAGCTGCAGGTGCATTAGTTCAATTGGGCAAAATACAAGGAAAATAGATAACATTTAAGTCAAGCATAACTTCGCAATTTAACATGTCACTAGTTACCACATCTACTTCTGATGGCATCTGTACTGTAAAAATCAACAGACCTGATAAGCTAAACGCAATGAACACTGATGTTGCAAAAGAGCTAATCAAGACTTTTGAGAATCTTAGCCTGGATGATAAAGTAAAAGTAATCATCCTTACTGGCGAAGGAGAAAAGGCCTTTTCTGCAGGCGCTGACATTGAATACATGTCAAAAATTTCTGCAGATGAATCAGTAGAGTATGCAAAAACCGGACAGCTCGTTACCTCGACAGTTGAACTGGTAAGACAACCCACTATTGCAGCAGTGAATGGATTTGCATTAGGTGGAGGTTGCGAACTCGCAATGTCATGTGATATTAGAATTGCAGCTGATACTGCAAGGCTAGGTCAACCAGAAGTTACAATAGGTATTCCTCCTGGATGGGGTGGAACGCAAAGATTGATGAGAATTGTGGGAATAGCTAAGGCAAAAGAAATTGTCTATACTGGCAAGATGGTAAAAGCAGATGAAGCAAAAGAAATCGGCCTGGTGAACCAAGTAGTTCCTCTTGCATCCTTACAAGAAGAAGCCCTCAAGATGGCACAACAAATTGCTGCAAACTCTGCAATGGGGGTTCAAATGTCTAAGGTTGCAATAAACAAGGGAAGAAATGCAGACCTTGATACAGGTCTTGCAGTTGAACTACTTGCCTGGAGAAACTGCTTCACTCATCCTGACAGAGAAGAGCGCATGACAGCTTTTGTCAATAAATCAAAAAAATAAGCTACCTCAACTTTCTTCTTATTTTCAAGTCCCAATACATGAATTAATAACCGACTAGATGAATCCCTTGTTAACACTCATGGGGGCATCAAGAAAGCAACAGCAGAAAAAAGAAACTACCCGAAGTATTACTTATAGACTTCCTGAAACTCTGATAGACGACCTTGACGGGGAGGCAAAACAAAAAAAAATTTCACAAAATGTCTTAGTCAAGCAAATTCTTGAACGATATATCCAATGGGATAGATATGCTGATAAGATAGGAATGATTCCTGTTCCAAAAGAAATT
>Ga0102947_1000411_pt1 | contig 15526 bp, 14 predicted proteins | sample SalPon2A_A_D2_MG_FD_78210 | JGI IMG/M metagenome (GOLD analysis project Ga0102947, IMG submission 78210) | Soil microbial communities from South San Francisco under conditions of wetland restoration - Salt Pond MetaG R2A_A_D2_MG | ecosystem: Environmental > Terrestrial > Soil > Wetlands | place... | reverse complement strand
ATCAAATGCTGTTCGACCTACACACAGACCAAGTAAAAGACGTGTATCGGTAAGATAACCTCTTTTTTCTCTTTTTGAATTCAGATCAATTATGCGAACTCTCTAAATATCAAAAAAATACAATATACGCATGCAAAATACTAGAAATTTCCATTTTCTGAGGTCAACTTTAACAACTTGCTCAACTTTTCCTCAATTTCATTCTAAAAAGAGTCAATACTTGTATTCCATGTAGGAAAAAACAATGATCAGAAATATCTTTATTTTACTTTCCGCTTTACTATTAATTGCATTTGTGATTCCTGTCCATGCTCAATCATCCATTGCAGACCATGTAGTTATCAATGAAATCGATATTAATCCTCCTGGGGATGATTTTGCTTCCCCCAAAGAGTGGGTTGAACTTTACAATCCCACAAATTCTGATGTGGATATTGGAGGATGGAAGGTTGCATCTACTACTGTTCTCAAACAAACTTTGACAATTCCTCCAGGCACTATAATTAAGAGTGGGCAATTTATCACATATTCTTACAAAACAGTATGGTTTACTGATACAAATGAAATAGTTCAACTACGAGACGACAATGGATTCATAGTCGACTCTACACCTTTGATGACTGATATAAAAAATGATTTTACATCTTGGCAGAGAATTTATGATGGGTATGATGTTGACAGTTCTGATGACTGGAAGTTTGTAACATCTAATGCGGGCTCTTCGAACGGAAAAATCCCTGTTACTGAAACCTCTAAAGATGTTTCGGTTACAATAAATTCTGCAAAAGAAAATTACATTTTTGGGGAAACTGCGATTTTGCAGGGAACCGTCTCTGAAAAAGTCTATGTTGAACAACTTGGTGATTTTAAACCGCAATCTATCATTGTAACAATTAGCGGACCAAATTATGATTCTAAGGTAGTATTGTATCCTGATTTTAATTTAAAATTCAAAACAACTCTAAGTTTACATCCTGTATTGGGAATAAATGAAGGAGTCTATGATGTTTCTGTAAGTTATGCTGGTTCTTCATCTGAAACAAGCTTTTCAGTTGGTGAGGCAAGTTCTGAATTGGAACTAGTGAAAGAAGGTGTTTTTGCAATTATTACTAACAAATCTCAATATCTTCCAGGAGAAACAGTTTCTATTTCTGGAATTACCTCTGAGATAATTCCCTTTGAGGGCCTAAAGTATGAGCTAAAAAACCCCAATGGGGTAGTAATTGAAACTGGAACTCTTTATCCAACCGATGGAAAGTTTTCTGGAAAAATTTTCATGACTACTATTAATCCTGTTTTTGGAACCTATACACTAACTGGGGAATATGTCGATAAGACCTCCTCTTCTTTTGAATTGGTGGAAGATTTTAAAGAAGATGTGGAAATTTCCTTGTGGACTGATAAAGAGGCTTATGGATTAGGTGATGTTGTTACAATTACTGGGAGATTAAATAATCTCTGGGTTAGTTCTTTAGATTTAGAAATTCTTCAAACTAGAAACACTGCCCTCGGTGTTAATAAATTGGAAGGGGGAGATTTGGCATTCAAAATTTTAGATGTGGTAAGATTAGAAGGAGATGGATCATTTGAGTATTCCTTTAAAATTCCATCCGGTGATAAAAGATTAGGTGATTATAGAATTAAAGTTTCAAAAGAAGTAGGAACTGCAATTAAGACATTTACAGTGGTGAATGATCCTGGATCTGATTTACTAATTCGTGAACCTCTTTCGCTTTCAACTGACAAACTTGTTTATGATTTTGGTGAAAAAATAACTATCAGTGGTTATGTGAATGAACTGAGTACCTCTACCACCGACGTTCCTGTGGTAAATATTTCGATAAAAGACGAGGATGGTGCCCCTCTAACCATCATTGGTGGAACAGGAGGTGGCAGATTGGGAACTACTGGTTCTACCGTTTCTTATGATTTTACTGCAGTCCCCGACCCATCTGGTCGATATAAAGTCACAACTGATTTGAACAGAAGTATTTTTGATGAAGGGCAATACCTAGTAACTGCAAAGTATCTAAAACTCTCACAATCCACAACATTTTCTGTTTCTGATACCCTAGCGATTGAGGATGGTGTATCTGTTTCTTTGAATAAGGACGTTTATGGGTTGGGAGAGACAGTAAATCTTAATGGAATAGTTTCACCAATCGGGGAATCATCAGTATCCATCTCCTTGACAAAGCCTGATGGTAGTATTCGAAACTCTGGTGCAACGGTAGACGGTCAAAGGTTTTCTTGGTCTTGGATTACTCCTCTTGCTGAAACCCAGACTGCGATAAAATTAGATGACAGATCCCTTGCCACTACAAATCTTGGAATTTACAAGATCCATGTTTCTACGTCTTCTACCGGAAAGGACATCTTCTTTAAAGTCTCAAGGGACCCTGCAAATGATGTTCTTTCTATCCCTCCAATAACAGTATATACCGAAAAACCAATCTATAATGCCGGAGAAACACTCAGGGTACTTGGGTCTGTGATCACTAGAGAGCAAGGAAGTGAAGGACTAGTAGTTCCAGAGCGGGTGACTCTTAAAATAATCCCCGTAAACAAACCAACAGAAATAATTCACCAGGCATCTGTTTATCCTAAACAAGGAGGCGTGTTTCAAAGTGATTTTGAATTACCAATTACCATTTTCAGTGAGGGACAATACAAAGTAAAGGCCACGTACTTGAAAAAACAAACAGAGTATGTATTTGGAGTTGCAAACGACTTTACTTTCGGTCTGGATGAACCAGTTACTTTATTGATATCCTCAGACAAATCACAATACAACCCTGGTGATATTGTATTTGTAACTGGAAAACCAAACAAACTGATTTATCTTGAAGAATACAATGTAAGTGTCTTTAAGAAAACAGGATCTGAAATTACTTGTGGGTCATTTACCTGTGGTACTCATGAAGGTCCAGCTACCACTCTTAGACCTTCTCCTAACGGTTCATTTTCATATCAATTTATAATTCCTGATTCTGTTTCTAGTTTAGGAAAATATGAAGTGACAGTTGAATCTGATTTTGAAACCAATAAATTAGTGTTTGATGTTGTATTTCCTTCCGAAATAGAAAAACCCGCACAAACAATTATTGAAAAAGTTAACAGCCTGCCTAATGATTCTATCTCGATTGACACAAGGCAAAAACAATTTGATTCTTTGGAAGCAGGACCACGAGTATTAATCGGCTCCCTTGTAACCTCTGCACGTGGAGAAGAGCCAAATGTTAATCTCCGAGTTGTTTCAGAGTCTGGCGTTTGTGTGATAGGTCCTGAGGATAGTTGCTTGGTACAAGATTCTACAAGAAAACCAGGAGAAATTTATGACATTGTAGAAGTTGATGGTATTGCTCTTAAGGTGCGATACAGCGGACCAGATGCACGAGTAGAAAAATTCTCCATATTGCCTGAATCCTCTACTTCTATGTTGCCTGATTCAATTTGGGATGTACAGGTAGTAAAGGATGATCAGGCCTCTAGATTGTATTACAAAATAAATTACTCTTCTTTAGAGTAACCTCCAAATAGAATTTTGTGTGTCTGAATTCATTGAAATTACATGTTTTAAGATTCAATCAAGATGATCCAAAAAAATGCACCGCTGCAAAAATGGTAAAATTTAAAATTGCTAATGATGTCAAAACCACTAAAAAAAATAATCTTGTTTTGGATCCCTTCTCAGCAAGGACTCTACTTCCAAAAGACAAGGACTTGATTAACTCTATTGTTGGAATTGACTGCTCTTGGAATTTGGCAGATCAGGCATTCTCAAAAAAATTTATTGGAATTAAAAGAAAATTACCTCCCCTTTTAGCAGGAAATCCTGTAAACTATTCTAAACTAAACAAGCTTACAACTGCAGAAGCAATGGCTGCCTCATTGGTTATCTTGGGATTCAAGCAAGATGCTCTTAAATTACTTGATAAATTCAAGTGGGGTCATACATTTTATGAACTAAATCATAATATTTTGGAGGAATACTCAAAAACAGAATCTGAAGATGATGTATATGCCATTCTTCAAGACTATGGGTTAAATCACTAGGTTACTTTTGTCTTTTCAAGTAAACACTAGTTCCAATAACGATTATGATTATTGGAATCAATATCCATAAGATTAATTCCTCATCTTCGAGAAACTGCATTTTATCCTGAGTGGTTGTTGGCATACTACTATGATCTTCTATTGCCAAAAAGCTAGTAGAATAAAAATCAGGTTTTAAAACAGAGTCTGATATGGCAAATATTTTGAGGTCATTAGCACCGACTCCTAATTCTTTAGTGGTTTTTTCAGAAATTGTTATTGTGGTTGAATCATCTGTGACTGGGATGGTCTCAGACGCAATTCGTTCTCCCTTGTTGTTGTTAAGGAAATAAAGAATTGAGTTTGTTTGTATGGTATCGATTTGAATCTTTAATTCTGAGTTCTTTTGAATTATTTTTGGATTTACCACTTTTGTGATTTTTGGAAATTCTGTATTTTCAAACTCTGCCCAGTGTCCTGCTCTGAAAGGGTATGATTCGTCTTCAAAGGCTAAAACTGTAATTGTTCGTGATTCTGGAGAGTATGAGTCAAGATAAAATGGCCCGTTACTGATTACAGCGTGATTATTTTTTTCAATCCAATTAGAAGATGAAGTGTATCTTTTATCATAATAGTCGAAATTTGGCTCCATTTGTTTTAGGGCAGCTGGGATGTATTGATTACTTTTGAATTCATCAAGGTAACCTTGAATGACTTTGGCATCATTTGGTATTATTAGGGATACCCAATTAACATTCTTGCTTGCCGCCCCTGATCTTGATATTGAAACCTTACCATCAATAACTGCCTGCTCGATGGCTGTAAATATTTCCCAAGGCATCGTATTCCATAATGATGCCCAATCAGCTATTTCTCCTTCATCAAAATGCCAAAAATCTACATACACTTCAATCGTATTCTCATCAATTGGTCTTACTCCTATTAATGTCTGGACAGATTGTGCAGCTCGTGGAGTGAATTCTGTATCGATTGTTTTATCATTTTCATCTACCTCTGTTCCCCATTCAATTGTAAAATACAAAGAATGCAATACATCATTCATATCCATTTTTTGTCCATTATGCCAATTACTGAATTCCAGGTCAAAAGTTACTTTGCTTATTGCCTGAGCATCTTTTTCTACTTTTTTCCATTCTTGTGTTATGGGATCCCATATTATTGCATCATCTGGAATCTCCAATACTCCTTCAGGACCTGCAGTATCTACTGTCCAATTACCGCGGATTGGTAAGATTTCCCCCGTAAATGGATGTGGGAATGTAATTGGGTCTGACAAAATCCCCCAGATTTGTCTGCTATAAGAGTCACTAAATCCCATCACAGGATTCCAAGCTCCTTGATAAATTTGTTTTACTCCAATTACCAATTCATCATTTTCGCTTTTAGCATTAATTGGGGTGAATCTGCTTGGAACTCCTGCGCCAAAATCATTTACAACTCCATTAATATTTTCATTTACAACATATTGGTCTACCTTACTTGCTAAAAATATCCTAACTGATTCATTTACTCCCTCTACAGTTGCTTTTTGAATTAATTCCTCTCGTTCTTCTGAGGATGAAAAATTACCTGTATAGATTTTTTGAGATAGTGAATCTATGTAATCATTTTGATAATTCCAATATGTTGGATCATTAAAACCTGGCATGTTTGAAAACCATGGTGAATACATTTGACCTAGTCCTACAGAATCATATTTTACAAATGCAGATTTGTTCCACCCTTCAGTATACAAATTCCATTTTAAGTCTCCAGGGTTAGAACCATAAACTATAACAAATGCTTTGTTTAAATCTCCAAAATCTTTTTTCACAGTAAATCCAATTCGTTCTAATTCAGATGCTAAAATTTCCCCAATGGATTTCCTGACTGGATCATCACTTCTGATGAAAAAAGTAATCTCTACTGGGGCTCCATCTATTTCCCATTTACCATTGATTTTGGTTGCTCCTTTATCCAGAAGATTTTTTGTAATTATTTCTTCACCAAGTGTTGGATTATATCTGAAATTAAACGACTCTAATTGCTCAATTATTGCAAGATACGCCGGATCAAATGGACCATAGTTTGAAATCATTGGAGCCCCATAACCTCCCATAAGTTCATTAACAATTAATTTTCTATCTACTAGAAAATTCAAGGCAAATCTATTTTCTTTAATAGAAAACGGATTGAATTTTTCAGTCTCTGCAGGATTTACCAGTATGCTGTAGGAGCCGCTAGGAGAATCATATACATTCAATCCCTCTCTAGACTTGGTGTTCTCAAGTCTGTCTGCTGAAATTCTGTAATAATACAAGTCCAGATTTCCATTTCTTACTTCCTCAAGGGCAGTATTTTCATCAAGATATTGAATAAATCGGATTGAATCTACGTACGAATTTTTTTCCGCAAATACCTGAGTTAAACCAAAAGTTGCAATTGCAATAGCTAGTATTCCTACTAGCAATAATTTCATGTTCATAATTTGAGATGGTCTTAATAAAACTTATTTCATTATAACCACCCGTTAATAGCTCCTAAAACCTATATCATCTCAATTACAAATGAAAATTCGAATGAAGTTTACAAAAAACAGGTTGTCTGGATTGCAAGGATTAATTCCGGGAGGAATTTCTGTTGAAGATTTTTCTGCAATCATCAAAACTAACACTGATGAATCTAAAAAAATACTGGATACTTACCTAAAAAACGGCATAGGGACCAAACAAAAAGACCAATACTATTTTGAAGAGAGCGACAAACTAAAAGCATCTCTTCTGCTAATCGAAAATGGATTTCCACTTGATGAAATAGCTGTTGTTTTGAATTGGAAAGACTTTGAAGGGCTTACTGCAGAAATTTTAGCCTCAAAAAATTTCGCTGTCATAAAAAATTTAATCCTTACAAAACCCAGAATGGAAATTGATGTAGTAGGAATAAGATTGGGAATAGCCATGCTTGTTGATTGCAAACATTGGAAAAGATACAACTCTTCGACTTTAACTGAAGCAGTTAAAAAACAAGTGGCAAGGACTAAACACTATATTTCTAAAACTCCGGGAGCGATGGCTGTTCCTGTAATTGTTACTCTGTATCAAGACAAAATTGATTTTATTGATAGAGTTCCAATTGTTCCAATTTTTCAATTCTCTTCATTTGTGGATGAATTTTATGGAAATCTTAAGGAGATGAAGACAATGAAAAATTAAGATAAAATCTACTGAAACACCTTTTGGTTAGTATTTCACCATCCCACATTTGATACATGATATCGTACCATTACGACCATACTTGTGACCTCCTTCGTCACATCCTACAGCCACCTCATATTGGAATTTTTCTAAAAATTCGAGAATCTTTTTCCCATTTTTAGTCATTATAAAATATGTTTGATGATTTGAAACATTAGGTTTGATTAGCTCTAATACGGAACCTTCTGTATTACAGCTTAATGGAACTCTTTTAGGGATTACGCGTACAAAATATGATGAAAGAGGACGCTTGCGATTGTAGCCCTGAACTTTGTAAAACACACGATACTAGTTATCATAAACATGTAAAAGATTCATGTATACACATTGATGGAACAAGTCATAGCATCGATAAATCCAAAGACAAAATAACTTAATCGGTTTATTTTTAGATTTTAAAGAAATAGACTTGTCAAAAACAAAACAACGCAACCAATCATGAAGCCTTTTGTAATTTTAAGAGAGTTGTCTAATGCTTTTGAATAATCTTCAAAAATACCCTCTCCCATTATTTTTACCTCTGTTTGATTTTCAAGTATTTCGTATTTTGCTTCAGAAATGTTATTTTCTGCCTTTTTAGCAATTTCAAATAACCAACCTGATAATTTATCTGCTCCAGTTATCAAACCCAAATGGTAATACCCATTTTTGTTTCGTGCCTTTACTCTTGCAAAGTGTGTATCTGATGTACATATTTCTAAAAGATCATAATTTTTATCGGCAAAATTCTGAACGATTTTTTCTCTAACTCCATTTTCCATGTTGTTTGCATCGGCCCAACCCAGAAAGTATTTTTTATCCTTTATTTTTAGGCACATCACTCCCAATCCTCCCATACCAAGGTCTTCAGTCCATACATCCATGTCGTCAGAATTTCCATAGCCAAATTCTATAGGGTAACTCTCCTTTGTAATTAGCGAGTCCAAGCAAGATTTTGCAGCCTTTGACATATCTTCTGCATCTTCTTTTGAGATTTCTTTACCCATTGCATTATGCGTGTCAACGATTAGTGGTTTTGAATAATTTCTATTCTTTGCATATTGCTCGATATCTTTTTTCATATAACTTGGAATGTCCTCCATACCGTGAGGGGACAAAGACAAGAATAACAAAGGATTTTTTCCAAATAGCAAACCAATTACTCTTGATTTATTGATTTGAACCGTTACTGGCTCTGTACACGTTAATCCTTCTTCTTTGGTGACACAATTATCCAGATTTTTTAGATAGTTTTCGACTTCATTTCGAGATGGAAGATTAAGTGAATGGTCTGAAATACTGTGCATAACCATGGCTGATGAATCAAGATTTTTGTAAATTAGATATGGGATGTTACTTCCTCCAACTGGGTGATATGGTCCAGGGTGGATTTCTGGTAATACCATTCTAAAATCTATTTTTTGCTTTGGAGAATGAAGTCTAATTTGAGTAGTCGCTACTTTGGTTTTACTTGACCGTTGCTCCATAATTTCTTCTGCTTCAGCAAAATCATTTTTTTGAGATGCCAAGTATGCTTGGATTGTCTTGTGAGTACTTTCCATCTCTGGTCTTCCTGCTCTGTCAGTAAGTACGGACCAGGCGCTGGCGATGATAAGAAATGAGATTCCATATCCAATTGTAATGGGATCCGTTAACATTGGTAACCACATGTTTTGAGGAATTAGCACCAAGAACATTGAAAGTGGTTGCACAAAACAAATTATCCATCCTTTTTTGATACTGACTCCTAAAGTTGTTGTAAAAATCCCTATTCTGAAACTGGCAAATAGAAACATTCCAAAGGTTATAAAAAATAATGAAATTTCTTTAGATAAAACGACACTTGCAGCTATTCCCATAACTATTGTTAAAAGCCAAATTAGATTGCCAAACAATGATGCATGAAGTGCTTTGGAATATTCTTTTCTTTTTGTAAATCTAGAATCAATTAATTGTGTAACTCCTAAAATTGCAACCACTGCTGGAATTCTAAACCAAAAGTCTTCAGAACCTAAATACAAAATATAGGTGATAGCTGTAATGGCAACTCCGACAAGAAGGGATGCAATTAAGGAGAAATAATGCGATGAGGGGTTGATTAGGGTAAGCGAAAATCTATTATGAATATTTGAAACCCCGTCTGCTGATTTTTCCATTTTGTGATCACGGAGTTAGAAGTAGTTCTATTGTCCATGAAATGACTATTAGACTTATTGGTATGCTAACAACAATTTTAGGATCTATTTTGAAACCTTTTGTCTCGTCTTCAAAGAATCTCATCAAACCTCCGCTTGATGCTGGCAAAGGGGCTGATTTTTTACTACTACTCATGGTTAATTCTCAAGCGCTTGATTTTGCCATAAAAACTTTATTGTTATTTTTTGATCTTATCTATCGCATCAATGACTGAGTTTAGTGATTTTAGAATGGACTGCTGTTTCTCATGATCGGTTTCATGCTCAAGTTCCTTTGATAATGATTGAAGTTTGTTCTCAAGTATGTCTAGGAGATTAGTTTTTTGCTCTTTGTTATTTTGCTGAGGGGCATTTTTTCTCTCCGGTTCTCTCCCACAAGAAACACAGAGTGCATGCCCTTCCTTCATGACTCTTACTCCTGAGCAGTATGGGCAAGGCTCTTTCAACATGGTGGCTCCTTGCAACAGCATCTCGACTGCTCTCTTGGTAAGATCATTTGACATGGTTTTCATTAAATTCTCTGTTTAAAAAATCTCATCATTGTTCATTTCAAAATATTTCTAAGAAGGCTTAATAGTGCGTTAAAGGAAGATTTTTCGAACGAATGGCGGTAATTTGTAATATCTGTGGCCTTCCTGAAGATCTTTGTGCATGTGGCGAATTAGCAAAAGACAGTACCAAAATAATCATTCGATTAGAAACTAGACGATTTAAGAAAAAAGGCACGATGATAGAGGGATTGGACTCAAAATTAAACAACCTTGAAAATGTTGCCAAGGAATTAAAAAACAAATACGCTTGTGGTGGAACTGCCAAAGAAGGTTACATCTTTTTACAAGGAGATCATAGAGACACAATTAAAGAGACTTTGATAGGCCTCGGATTTCCTGAGGCAAGCATTGAACTCCACTAGGTAAATTGGAAAATTCAAATAAAGTTATCCAAGCCATTGGAATTCCTCACTCTGCATTACTTTCCGTTATTTTTGGGATGATGATCTTGTCATTTCCTATTGGAGCTTTTGTGATTTTTCATACTGAGGTGGGTGATGACATTAATTTTGAATTCCCATTAAATGAATTTGAAATATTTGTTGCAGGCATTGGAATTTCAATTCCTGTAGATGTGGAGATTGGCGATACATTTATTGTTCTTTGGATTGTATATGTTGTATTATTTACAATAGCGTTACTTGGTCCAAAAGATGGGTTTCTTAAAACAATGTCTTCACTATTATCGCACGGAAGATTAAAGACTAAATCCAACTACCTAGTTGCAGTTACAAAATGGTTTTCCATTTTGATTTTAGTTTCAGCAATAATTAACTTCATCCAGGAGATATTTGGAATTTCAACGATTCCTCCGGCTGCGGAAAATAACTTGATACAATTTTTTTATGTTTCATTTGCTCCTCTAACTGAGGAGGTTGGTTTTAGACTTCTTTTGATTGGTTTGCCATTGTTTGCAATTTATTCGCACAAATCATCGATTAAACATTTTTTCAAATCCTTATGGTCTCCTTCTGATAATTTGCGTGTTTATGATTCAAAGAGGGCAATAATTTTGATTGTTGTAGTGGCTGCCTTTTTTGGTTTGTCTCATGTAATATCGGGAGATCCTTGGAGTGATGGAAAGTTTGCCCAAGCTACAGCAAGTGGAATAATTTTGGGATGGATTTATTTTAGATTTGGATTGATATCTGCCATTCTTGTTCACTGGGCAACAAACTACTTTGTATTTTCTTATGTGAACTTTATTTCCCAAGTAAGTTTGATATCTGTAGAAGAAGCCTTTTCTCATTCTTTAGTACACACAATGGAAATAATATTTTTAATTTCTGGAGTATTGTCTGCATGTATTTTGATTTTGAGCTATTTTAATTCTAAAAAGAAACCGTCTCTAGAGATTTAAAGCCACTTTTAGTCCTTTGTACCTATTTCGTATTGTTACTTCCGTCACACCTGCGGCTTCTGCGACATCTCTCTGTGTTTTATTTTCCCCATTTGTAACGCATGCAACATATAATGCTGCAGCTGCTAACCCCATAGGATCTTTTCCTGCAGAAATTTTTAGCTCTTCTGCAGTTTGCAATATCTTGGTTGCCTTTCGTTTTGTTTTTTCAGATAACCCTGCTTTACTTGCAATTCTTGCAATGCATTTTACTGGATCTACAACTGGCATTTTTAATTCCAGTTCTCTTAACAATAGACGATAACATCTTGCAATATCTTTTCTTTTGATATTGCTTGATTGTCCAATGTCTTTCAATGTTCTTGGAGTTTCTGTATCTCTGCAAGCTGCATAAAGTGCTGATGCAATTAAAGCAGAAATTGATCTCCCGCGAACTAATCCCTTTTCTAGGGCTTTTCGATAAATGTAAGCTGCTTTTTCAATAACTGAATCTCCAACTGCAAGCTTATCCTTTAGTCTATCTAATTCACTAAATGCTTGTCTAAAGTTTCTGTCAACAGGTTCATGAACTTGACTTCTACTGTCCCACGTTCGAAGTCTCTCAATTGTACTTTTCATTGCAGCAGTTAGTGGCTTTCCTGTGGCATCTCTGTTTTGAGGATTGATTACAGTCGCGAGCCCCATGTCGTGCATTGCTAAAGAAGTAGGGACTCCTGCTCTACTCTTGTTTTCTCCTTCGTTAGAAAATGACCTCCATTCTGGACCTGATTCATCAACTTTTTCAGTAATTACAAATCCACATTTTCCACAAAAATTTTCACCTGTGTTTGCATCTGTTACTAGAGTACCCTTTCCACATCTTGGGCATCTGTCTTTTTGATTTCCACTTTCAACCATTTTCATAACTCCTGCGACATTTAATTATAATATTTAACCATTGCTGTCTTATTATATATAAGCTTTTTGCGGATCTAAGCCTAATTTGGGTTATTTTTAGTGAAAATGGGGAAATAATTGCTTCTTTTTACTCTAGAAGGCTTTGAATTTTTTTCGCGACCTCTGGTTTTTCATTTTGACCAAGTAAAAACTTCAAATCCTCGAAATTATCTACATCCCACATTATCCTTTTTGCAAATACTAGCGATACATCTCTTGTAATTTCTTTGGCTGTGCTCATGTGTATTTTGTAACTATCTTCATCATAATGTGTTTTCATTAAATCAATTGGCATCCTTACTAACGCATTTGTACCGTCAAACCTTCTGGAGGGAACAACAATTACAAAATTTGCATCTGCCTTGAATTTTAGGACAAAATCAATATCTTGAGTTTTCATATATGGTATGTCTTGAGGAAAAACAACTGATGCATCAAATTTATTTTTTATTAGGTAGTTATCTGCTAATGAAACTGCATTATTCACTCCTGTTTCTTCCGTGTCTGTAATTGGAATGACCTCAAACTTTTTACAAATCTCCAAAGCTCTTGGGTCTTTGCTAACTACTATTATCTTGTCAATTGGAGGTGATATTGTTAAGGTATGAAGAATTTCTTCTAACATTATCTCACAAATTTTTTCAGTTTTTTCTGCGGATAAACCAAGCCTTGTCTTGGCTTTAGAAAAAGTTTTTACGGGAATTATTGCTGCGGTTTTCAAACTACACGTGAACTTGTTTTAAAATAAAATTGGCTAGAGCATCTTCTGCAATTTTGTTTTTCATTGTAATCTTGGTTTCATATCCTTTCATGTCGAGATTTTGAATTTTCTTTAACAATGCTTTGTCTTTGGTATCTACAATAATATTTGAGCAAACATCAGAATACATTTTGGCCAACCCGTAAGCGTTTGTTTCGATACCAGCTGCTTCCATGTATTTAGCTGCGGGGCCAGTAATTGCTTTCTCCCCAATTAAGGGGCTTATTGCAATTACTTTTCTCTTTATTTTTGAGAGTTCTTTCCTAATTCCTTTTATCTGAAGCATTGGTCCAATTGATGTCAATGGATTACCTGGTGCAAGAATTACCAAGTCTGCATCATGAATGGCATTAACTGCCTCTGGATTTGGTCTTGCTTTTTCTGCTCCGATGTATTGAATTCCTTCAACTTTGTCTTTTCCTCTATGTTTCACCCAATATTCCTGTAGGTGCAATTCTCCCTTGTCAGTAGTAATCCTTGTCTCGACACTATTGTCAGTAACTGGGATAATGTTTGCACTAACTGCAAATTTTTCACACATCCATTTTGTAATGTCACTCAAATTCTTGCCATTCTTTAGCATATTTGTTCTAATCAAATGGGTTGCTGCATCTCTGTCTCCTACTCTGAACCAAGTTTCTTCACCGAAGATTTCCATTTGTCTCAAAAAGTTGAATGTGTCTTTTTTCATACCCCATCCTCTTTCTTGGTCAAGCAGGTCTGCAAGACCGTAAATTATCGTATCAATGTCGGGGCACACATAAAGTCCGTATAGCCAGTAATTGTCCCCTACATTGGAGATTACATTTACTTTGATGTCTTGTGAGACTAACCCTCTAACTAGTTTGACAGAACCTGTCCCTCCTGCTAAAATTGTAACCATCATATCTTTTCTAAAACCGTAAGTTCTGAGAATAATACTCCATATTACTTTTTCAAAAAAACCCGATCTGTTTTGAGGATAAGTTTATTACTCTTAATCGAAGCAATTATTCTGTGTCTAGGGTAGTCGCTCTAACTATTCTTCTTGCTAGTATTCTTATTGTTAGTTCTAGTTCCCCTGCTTGGGCAGCTCAAATGGATGCTCGAATTAATCCTAACAGCGATGAATCATTCTTTAAAATAAATTACCAAAAAACAGTCTTCATAGAATATCCCAACGGAGGAACTCTATTTGATGAATTGCATACAAAAGAGTGGACAGTCAGTGGAACTGCCGATGAGAGCAATCCTGAAGTTCGTGCCTTAATTGATAGACTAAATTCGAAAATTCAAAATGACGGTAGTGGTTCTACAATTTCTGCGTTAACTGTAACTTATGATTTTCATCTTAAAGGAAGAAATCTGAATACTTCAATTGACTACAAAGTAATCTTGGAGGGAACTTTGACTGATTATGTGGTTTCAAAAGATCAGACAAAAACTCTAGTTGACATGGGTTGGAGAGGATTAACCGTAACTGATCCCGTCGTAATAGATGGCGTCGAGATTAATCATCCTATCTCTGTTCTCCAAGAAGATGAACCTGTCGTATACAATATTCTAAAAGGAAGTGAAGCTGAAGAAATTTTATCTAAAAATCTTATTGATGCTGAATTTATTAAAAATCAACCAATGACAAATTGGCATTTCTTATTTGATCCAACCGGAATCAATGTTGATGCCAGCGGATTTGGTTTGGATGAATCAATCTCTGGATTTGTTGTATCTCACTGGACAATGGGAGAAAGCAGTCTTAGGGAAGGCAGACAAGTAGAAAGAGTTTTTACAGCCGATGTTGTTGCTGACAAAAATTATGTTGTAAGAAGTGTACAATCAGCTGATGCAGCTAACCTCTCAACCATTGGATTTGGTGCGCTAGATACACTGGAAGGTGTAGAAATTGCAGGAATTACTCCAACCGCGCCTGAAGGATTTGCAACAACTTCAACTGGTGAATTTCCAGTACTCATTGTGTATGGAATGGCTGGAATGGCTGCAATTGGTGGGATAGGATTTTTCATTTTTAGTAACAGGGCCCTTAAGAATCAGGAAACTGCGCAAACTGGAATTGACCCAAGCAGATTAACTGGTTATCAAACTAGTGCTTCATCTGGAGGATATCAAACCAACAGAGGAGAGGCACAATTACGTGATGATAAAGGTTATGAGCAAACTCGCAGTGTATATGAATCTGAGACTACACAGGCACCCCCACCATCAACAGCCCCTGCAGAAGAAGAGGCAGCATGTGGATGCGCAGCATCAGCTGAAATGGGTTCAGAATGTGACTGTGAGATGCAAGGTTCTTGTCTTTGTGATGCATCTTGTAGGTGTGATGCAGATATCTGCAAAGACCAAGCAAGTTCAATGAGCTAGTCTATAAAAACTAGGATTTTTTTTTAAAAAATTGAGTGTGCTGGGAGTAACCCTCCTTTTGTTTTCACGATATTTCGCTTTGCAGCCTACCTGAACTT
>Ga0102947_1000410_pt1 | contig 15539 bp, 10 predicted proteins | sample SalPon2A_A_D2_MG_FD_78210 | JGI IMG/M metagenome (GOLD analysis project Ga0102947, IMG submission 78210) | Soil microbial communities from South San Francisco under conditions of wetland restoration - Salt Pond MetaG R2A_A_D2_MG | ecosystem: Environmental > Terrestrial > Soil > Wetlands | place... | reverse complement strand
TTCTACCGCTTCGAATGGTGGGAAGGCGCCGAGGGAACCGACGAGTCGCTGGTGGAGCTCTACAAGGACCTGGCCCTCGATCCCGTGGACGTGAACGGGGCCACGGTGCTGGACCTCCAGAACCTGCAGAACGTGTCGCCGGTGGACGCGGTGGCCGTCGCGCGCTACCGCGACCAGGTGGGCCGGATCGGGAACGCCAGCGAGCTGCGGCGCGCGCCGGGATTCACGGGCTGGGGATACTCGAACCTCCGCAACTTCGTGAACTACGAGGAAGAGGAGCGGAAGAACGAGCTCCACGGGAACTACTCGCTCCGGGTGGAGACCACGGACTACTTCTCCGAGACCGAGGATCTCCTGCGCGACGACCGCGACACCGCCGTGGGCACGAACGACAACTGGTGGGATCGCCTGGGCCTCGACAGTCCCGAGCCGGCGGTCTGGCAGAAGCTCAGCCTGCGACTCGGCCGGCAGTGGCGCGCCGGCGTGACGACGTCCCGGCGCCTGGGCGAGGACGACGTGCTCGACACGCGCAAGGCGTTCGGCGGAGTGGAGGACGTCCGGCTCGGCCCGGTGACGCTGGACAAGCTCTACGTCGGCAACTACCAGGTCGGCTGGGGGCAGGGCGTCGTGATGGAGGGCGGCGACTTCCGGAGCTCGCGGAAGAGCGGCTACGGTTTCGGAACCCGGTACGACGGCATCCTGGGCGACCTCTCCCGCACCGCGCAGTACACGATGCGGGGAGTGGCGGCGGAGGCCCGCTACGGCAACGTCCGCGCGCTCGGGTTCTTCTCGGACGACGACCGCGACGCCATCCTGAACGATGACGGCTCCGTAAACCTGCTCATCCGGATGACCCCGCGGATCGACAACGCCGAGCTGGAGGCGGCGGGGATCAACCCGATGAAGGACGTGCTGGACGAGAAGACGTTCGGAGGGAATCTCCGCTACGACTTCGGATACGGGCGCCACGTCGGCGTCGGGTTCTACGAGAGCCGCTACGACCGGTTCTTCGATCCCAAATGGGATCCCACGAACCCCACGGACAAGCATCCGCTCATCGCGGACTCCGACGAGGACAACATCGTCGCGCAGGATTCCGAGGTCTTCGCGTCCTACAAGAGCCCGGGCAAGTACCGGCGCGTGTACGGGCTGGACTTCCAGTGGGTGGTCCGCAACGTCGCCTTCCAGGGCGAGTACGCGGAGCTGGATCTGGGGCGCGACAAGTTCGGGTTCGGCGGGACGGGCGACAATCCCAAGGCCCTCGTCCTGAACTCCTGGGTGCAGTACGAGAATCTGAACCTTCTCACCGTCTACCGCGACTACGACGTGGAGTTCGACAATCCGTACCAGCGCTCGTTCTCCAACTACGAGCGCTACAAGGGCACGATCCTGGAGGACTACTTCCGTCTGGAGGATCCGCTCTACGGGATGACGTTCACGAACTCCTCGCAACCCCAGGCCGAGCGCGGCTTCTACATCAACACGCGCTACCGCTGGGCGGACCCGTTCATCACGACGATCGAATGGGACACCTGGCGCCGGCAGGGGGACACCAGCAAGTACTCCCGGTTCGTCGGGCGCCTGGAGTACCGGCTGCTCTTCCCGCTGCGGTTCAAGCTGCGGCACAAGTGGCAGAACCGCGAGTCGGGCAACTTCGAAGACGGCTCGATCTTCACGAACATCGAGACGCGGATGGAGCTGGAGTACCGGCTCTCCCGGTTCGATCAGCTGGAGTTCCTCTACGCCACTTCCTACACGCAGTGGCCGCCGCGGGGAAGGCTTCAGGGCGAGCCGGACGCGACGGGGTCCAGCTCGATCTCCGGGAACAACGCCGAGCCCGGTTGGGCGTTCGGCGGCTTCTTCACGCACAACTTCGAGAACCGCCGCCTCAAGGTGGACGGCGGAGCCTTCGTGTACGACGGGTTCCTGTGGTTCTTCGAGAAGAGCACGTTCCGGGTGGCGGACGGGAACGCGTTCCGGAGCTGGGTGGAAGTGACCGACCGCGCTTCCGATCAGCTCACGCTGCGCCTGCGCTACGTCCGCGAGAACCAGCTGCGGAACACGGCGGTCGACATTCGTCAATTCAACGAAGAGGTCGGCCTTCCGGTGGACGCCGACAACGTGAAGGACGTCACGCACTACTTCCGCATCCAGGCGGATTGGTCGTTCTGAGATGCGCGAAGGGAGGAGTCCGATGAAGCGCTTCTACATCCCCGGGCTGGCGGCGGTGGCGATCCTCGCGGGGTGGTCGCCCTCGCAAGCCCTCACGTTCCTGGACCTCGCCACCGGCGACGACGCGTTGTTCCCGGACGCCCGTTCGGTGGCGATGGGACGCACGCGCATCGCGGGAGACGCCGGTGCGTTCACCGGGACCGTGAATCCGGCGTCGCTGGCTTGGTCCGGCGACCCGCGAATCTCCCTCGGCGGGGGCGTCCAGAAGCTGAAGGAGACGCGGAGCATTCCCGCCTACGACAGCTTCGACGCGTTCCTCGTGGAGTCCGTCTACGTGCTGAACGACGACTACCAGTACCGGGGCGGAATCGGCGCGACGATGGGCGCCCCCGAGGAGTGGGGCCTCGGCCGGCTCGGCATCGGGGTATCGTGGGCGCCCGAGCGCGACTGGCAGTACGACTACACGGAGGAGGTCCGGGACAACAACTCCTTCACGCAGCCCCGGGACAAGCTGATCGCCCTCAACGACCTGCAGTCCGACGGCGCGGTCAACGCGTTCACGGTGGGGGTGGGGTGGGCGCCGACGCTGCCCGGATCGCGCGAGGATCTCGTGGCGGTCGGGCTGTCGCTGCAGGTGATGCGGGGAGAGCAGGACCTGCTGCACCGCACCTGGTTTGTCCGGGAGGACAGCACCGTGTCGTCCACGGCGTCCGTGAACGAACTGTCCGGGACCCGGGTCGTGGCGGGCCTCAACGTCCGGCCCGACCACCGGCTGGACGTGGCGGTCGCGTACCGGGGATCCGTCACGCTCGACGGGGACTTCTCGCTCTCCGACGAAGCAGGCGCTGCCTTCTTCCCGAGCGCGGACTCCACCAGCGCTTCGGGATCGGTGGAGATCGAGTATCCGGCCGAGATCGGGTTCGGGGTGGCGTACCGGCCGCGCGCCAAGGTCCGGACCACGGTCCGGGTGGACGCCGTCTGGACGGAGTGGTCGGAGTTCCGCCACGGGCTCTGGGAGGGTCTGGAGCTGGACGACATCTGGACGCTCCGGGTCGGCCTGGAGCACATCTTCTACAACGGGATGCCCGTGCGCTTCGGCTTCCACTACCAGCCCTCGCCCCAGAACGAGCAGGTGGCGCGCACCGCGTTCACCTTCGGCGGCGGGCTTGACCTGGGGCCGCTCCGGGCGGACCTTGGGTTTGAGTTCTCCAACCGGGACTACCGCTTCGACGATCTGTTCGACGACGCGATGTTCGGGGGGAACACGCGGACCCGAAAGGATCTCGTGGACGAGAGTGCGCTCACCGTCTACGGGACCGTGACCTACGCCCTGCCCGGACTCGGAGGCTGACCGTGCGCCGGATCGCCGCTTTCGCGCTTCTCCTGCTTCTCGCGGCGACGCCCGCCGGGGCGAAGATCGTCCGGCTGACGGTGATGCACACCAACGACATCCACGGGGGCATCGGCCCGTCCGACGCCACCTACATGAACCGCGAGTTCCCGCCGCGGATCGGCGGCGCCGCGTCGATGATCACGGTGCTGCAGCGCGTCCGTCAGGAGGCCGAGGCCCGCGGCCAGGCGTTCCTGCTCATGGACTCCGGGGACACGTTCCAGGGGACGCCCATCGGCACGCTCACGAAGGGACGGGCCGTGATCGACTTCATGAACCGTGCCCACTACGACGTGCTCGCGCTGGGCAACCACGACTTCGACGAGGGCAAGGAGAACTGCCAGGACCTCGTCAAGCGCGCGAACTTCCCGGTGCTCGCCGCCAACCTCCTCTCGGAGGAGACCGGGCGCACGGCCGAGTGGGTGGAGCCGTGGATCGTGCGCGACTTCGGGGACTTCAAGGTCGGAATCGTCGGCGTCATCACGCCCGAGACCGAGAACATGAGCTTCCCGGCGAACGTCGCGGGACTGGACTTCGCCCCGATGGCGCCCATCGTGGAGGAGGCGGTAGCGGAGCTCCGCGCCCAGGACGTCGACGTCATCCTGGCGGTCGGGCACGTGGGCATTCCGTACGACCCGGAGGAGTACATGCGCCGGGTGGAAGCGGACGGGTGGCCGGACGACAACGAGCCCCGGTCCAATGCGATGGACGTCGCGCACGCGGTGCCCGGCCTGGACGCGTTCTTCTGCGGCCACATCCACAAGGGCTTCGACCAGGCATGGACCGTGCCGGACACGCACACGCTGCTCTTCCAGACGTACGGGCGGGGCTCCGGCGCCGGAATCGTCACGCTGACGATCGACACGGACACGAACCAGATCCTCGGACACGAGTTCTGGTCCGCGCGGGGCTACCTGGTGACGTTCTTCGAGGACGAGTTCTGGCCGGACCAGGGAGAGCGCGATCTGGTCGCGGAGGAGACCGCAAAGGCCGAGGAGGGCATGGACACCGTCATTGCCCGGGTGGCCGACAACTTCACCCGCGGGGACCCGGACACTCCGCTGGGCAACGCCGTGTGTGAGGCGATGCTCGAGGAGACCGGGGCCGACTTCGCGTTCACGAATCTCGGCGGCCTCCGGGCCGACCTGCTGGCCGGCCCGGTGACCCGCCGGGACGTCTTCCAGGTGCTTCCGTTCGGCAACAAGATGGTCGTGATGGACGTCTCCGGTCAGCTCGTTCGTGAGATCGTGGAGACTCGGATCGCGCAGGGACGGCACGGCCTGCACGTGGCCGGCGGCCGCGTCGTGTGGAACGGAACGCGTCCCGACTTCGACCGCATCACCTCGTTCACGATCGGTGGGGAGCCGTGGGATCCGGCGGCCGACTACCGGATCGTAACGAGCGACTTCCTGTCCCAGGGCAACTCCAACCTGACCATGCTTCCGCTGGTCCCCCAGGCACAGACCACGTACACCGGCAAGACCATGCGGGAGGCCCTGGAGAACTGGCTCGCGCGCCACGATCCGGCGTCCCCGTCCACGGACGGCCGCTGGGTCCAGGACGACGCTTCCGAGCCCACCCCCGAGCTCCGGGCCGCGGCGGCCCGGGCCGCCGCCCAGACCGCTCCCTAGATTCCCTCCCGATTCGATCGCCCGTGGAGCGGCCCCGGGCTTTCTGCTATTCTCAGGGGCTCCGGTCGGACCATCGCCCGGGGCCTACCGAGCCGTCCGTCCTGAACGAGACAGGGTCGCGACCAGCGTGCGGGACAGGCAACCAGGATCGGCCCACCAGGAGGAGACTTCACGTCTCCTGCGCGGGGACTTCACATCCCCCTGGCACCCTTCCCGGCTGTCCTTCCCGATTGGCATCCCAGACGAATCGGGGCCCCGCCCCGCCTGGAAGAGAGGATTTCCCATGCGCTTCAAGCTCACCGGGTCGTTGCTGGGCCTGGCCGCGCTCGCCGCGGCGCCGGCGTCGGCGCAGGTGATCATCAACGAGGTCTTCCCGAACCCCGGATCGGAGTTCGACGGATCCGAGTACATCGAGCTCCACAATCCCACCGGCGGTCCGGTGAATATCACGGGTTGGGTGATCGCGACGCCGGAGTTCGCCGGGACCTGCGGCGGCGATCACTTCTTCGCGTTCCCCGCGGTGGCCGCCTCCACGATTCCGGCCGGCGGCTACATCGTCGTCGCCAAGGACAACCTCGACGCCGGAAGCTCCGAGCAGGATGGGTTCAACCCGCGCTTCGGGTTCGACGCCGACTTCGAGATGTACGACGCGGACCGGACCTTCGAGTTCGACGACGTCAGCGTCCCGAACATGACGCTGATCAGCGCGAACGATCCGGGCAACGACACGCAGATCCGCCTGATCCCGGGCAACGGCTACGGCGCCACCTGCAACACGGTCTTCAACCAGGCGGAGGTCGTGTACCTGTGGAACGGGACGCCGCCGTCGCAGGGCGGCATCGGCGTGCTCGTGGACGTCATCGAGTACGGCGATCCCACGAACTGCGTCACGGACCCCTGCCTGGGCGTGGGGTCCAGCGACAACGACCAGTTCCAGGGCCTGCCCGGCGTGGGCGAGTCCCTGGGCCGTGACGCGTCGTCCTCGGACACGGGCAACAGCTCCAACGATCTGGCCCTCGGCACGCCGACTCCCAACGCCCAGAACATCCCGAACCCTGGGCCGCTGCTCTCCGGTCTGTCCGCGAACCCGGCGGGCCCCACGGCCGGCCAGTCCGCCGACGTGACGATCACTGCGACGGACGTGGACGGCATCGCGTCGATGTACGTGGTCTACACGGTGAACGGCGGGGCGGCGGACAGCGTGGCGATGAGCCTCGCGGGCCCGGATCTCTACACCGGCACCATTCCCGGTCAGCTCGACAACGACCAGGTCGCGTACTTCGTCCGCGCGACGGACAGCGGCAGCCCCGCCGGCGTGAGCCGGTTCCCGGACTTCGGGACGCGGGCCATTCGCTGGGGCACGCAGACGATCTTTGCCGTGCAGTTCCACTCGCCTCCGTCCGACACCGGCCAGTCCGCCGAGGTCGGAAACGTCGTCAACATCGAGGGCGTCGTGACGGCGGAGCCCGGCCTCTACAACGACGCGATCTTCACGATCCAGTCGGCGGCCGGCTTCTGGAACGGCGTGCACTGTTTCGACAACTTCTTCGAGGTCCAGGTCAACCGTGGCGACATGGTGCGCGTGACCGGCACGGTCGAGGAGTACTTCGAGAAGACCGAGGTCACGTTCTTCGGTCAGGCGGACGTCCAGATTCTCTCCAGCGGCAATCCGCTGCCCGGTCCGAACGTCCTGGGCGCCGGCACCCTCACCACCGGAACCGCCACGGGAGAGCTCTGGGAAGGTTGCTACGTGCGGGTCGAGGACGTGGCCGTCACGAACGACGCCCTCGGCTTCGGAGAGTGGGAGATCACGGACGGCACCGGATCGTGCCGGGTGGACGACTACGCGTTCTACAACTACCTGCCCACGAACGGTGACTCGCTCACCGCCGTGCAGGGAATCGTGGAGTACTCGTTCAGCGACCGGAAGATCGAGCCGCGGGACGACGGCGACATCATCGGTCCGCCGATCGTGAGCACGGTGCGCTACTCCCCGATCTGTCCGACGTCGGCCGGGCCGGTCACCGTCTCGTGCGTCATCACGGACGACGGGTCGCTCCCGCGGAAGAAGCTGTTCTTCTCCACGGACAACGGCGCCACGTACGACTCCGTGGACGTCGTGAGCACCGGGGGCGACGGCTACGCGGCGGCGATCGGTCCCTACGCCGACGGCACCGAGATCGACTACCACGTCGAGGTCACCGACGACACGGGCTTCGACGGCCGCTCTCCGGCCACCGGGGACTACGATTTCTACGTCGGCGTCGTGTCGATCGAGACGATCCAGTCCACGTACATCGCCGGATCCGACAGCTCCGCGTTCGAGGGATCGCCGCGGAACTGCGCCGGCATCGTGACGATGGCCCCGGGCGTCCTGGCCGACAACATCTTCGCGATGCAGAACAACTGGGTCTCGGATCCGGCCAACCGGGGAATCATCGTCTTCACCGGCGGCAGCGTCGTCGGCCTGATCGATGAAGGCGACTCGGTCTGCGTCTCGGGTGACGTGGACGAGTTCTTCGGGAACACCCAGATCCGTCTGCACTTCTCGGATGCGTACACGAACTTCGGGTTCGTCGGCCTGCTTCCGGCCTACGAGCTGCTGACGACGGATCTCCCGCCCGACGACATCGGCGCGGTTCCGGCGTCCGAGGTCTGGGAGAGCGTGCTGGTCCGGATGAACGGATCGGTGGTGACCAACGCCTCTGCCGGCTTCGGCCAGTACAACATCGACAACACCGCGCCGAAGAACGGTCAGGAGACGTTGGTGGATGACGAGGCCCGCTTCGCCGGGCTCACGTATTCCCCGACCCTGAACGATTCCATCTCGGTGGCCGGCATCGTCGATTTCTCGTTCGACGAGTACAAGATCCAGCCCCGCGGCGACTACGACATCCTGCCGTACGATCCGGCCGACGCGGTCGGCGTGGACCCGGCGGGATCGGCGTTGGCGTTCGCGCTGCACCAGAACTCGCCCAACCCGGTGGGGGGAGCCGTCACGCGGATCTCCTTCGCCGTTCCGCGGGCGACGTCCGCGTCCCTGCGCGTGTTCGACGTGACGGGACGCCTGGTGAAGACGCTGCTGAACGGGCCGGTGGAGGCCGGCGTTCACACGCTGGACTGGAACGGACGCAACACGGGTGACCACGAGGTTGCGGCGGGAGTGTACTTCTACCGCCTGCAGGCCGACGGACGCGAGGCGACCCGCAAGATGGTGATGCTGCGCTAGCCCGCTTCTGAATAGCGGTTGGAACACCGGCCGGGGGCGCAGGCGTGCCCCCGGCCTTTTTTGTGCCTTGCCGGATCATCGCGCCCGCCTACCTTCGGATCCGCGCGTCCCTCCCCGGACGCCGCCGCGCTTCTGTTCCGCGCGGCCCCTCCCCGGAAGACCCGCTCCCCGGAGAACGGAGGGATCCCATGAGCATCCGCATTCGGATCGCCGTCGCGTCGCTCGCGTCCCTGGCCGCGGCGGTCCCGGTGTCCGCGCAGGTCGTCCTGAACGAGGTGATGCCGGCGCCGGGAACGGACTGGAACCAGACCGGCTCGTACTCGTCCCAGGACGACGAGTGGATCGAGCTGCTGTGCCTCGGACCGTCGGGGGTGGATGAGTGGATCGTCGGCGACGGCTCGGGGGGCGCCGCGACGCCGCGCTTCGCGGTCGGCGACACGCTGCAGACGGACGAAATCCTGTTCGTCACGGGGGAGCTGGCGTCGGACTGGGAGTCCGCCAACGGGTTCCCTTCGGTCGGACTGTCGCTCAACAACTCGTCCGACGCCGTCTATCTCTTCCAGGTGGCCGGGGGAGCGACGACCCTCGTGGACAGCCTGGTCTGGAGCGGGAGCACCGCCGACGTCTCGGTCGGTCGGCTCCCCGACGGAGTCGGGTCCTGGACGGACTTCGACGCGCTCTCGCCGGGCGGCTCCGGGGCGCAACCCACGCCCGGAGGGCCGAACGGGGGCCCGGCGACGCCCAAGATCCTGTCGACGTCCGTCTCGCCCGCGTTCCCGAGCAGCGCGGACACGGTGACGGTGCAGACCACGGCCGGGGACACCGACGGAATCGCCTCCTGCAGCCTGGAGCTCATCGTGGACGGGGGAGCGCCGCAGGCAATCGCCATGGCGCCGGCGTCCGGCGTTCCGACGCTGGGAACGTGGGAAGCCGCGTTGGGTCCCTTTCCGGGAGGATCGGAGCTGTCTCTCGTCGTGACCGTGAACGACGGCAGCCTGATCGCCGCCACGAATCCCATCCTGGTGACCGTGACGGCGGCCGGGTCCGCGGTGGCGATCAACGAGATGCTGGCGGACCCGCCGGCGGGCCTGGACGGGGACGCGAACGGCGACGGCGTCCGGGACACGGCGGACGACGAGTTCGTAGAGATCATGAACCGCTCGGCGGGTCCGGTGGATCTGACCGGCTGGGAGATCCGGGACGCCACGTCGCAGCGGCACGTGTTCGCGTCGGGGCCGGTGCTGCAGGCCGGCGAGATGTTCGTCGTCTTCGGCGGAGGGAGTCCCACCGGCATTCCGGCCGGCGCCGACGTTGCGTCCAGCGGGGGACTGTCGCTCAACAACACGGCGGACTCCGTCCAGCTCGTCGACGGGGGCGGAGTGATTCAGGACGCGCACACCTACGGATCCGAGGCGAACGCGGACCAGTCGCTGATCCGCGTCCCGGACGGCACGGGCGCGTGGACCCGGCCGGGCGATCAGGGCTTCGGCTGGGCGTTCTCACCCGGGGCGGCGAACGTGGGAACCACCTCCATCACTTCCACGAGCTGGAGCCGGGTGAAGGCGCTCTACCGCGACTGACGGCGCGTCACCGCAAAGGGGCCCGGTCCGTCCGCTTCCGGTCGGGGAGCGGACGGCCGGGCGGCCGGGCGCGCGGCGCCGCGGGGCGGCCCGGCGCCGGATCCGGGGTTCTCGGGTCCGGAGCGCCCTGCTATCCTCCGCCCAAACCCGCACCCGGAGGAGCGCCGTGCAAGCCGTCGAGGCCGTGATCGAGAAGCGAAAGCAGGAGGCCGTCCGCGTCCTGGAGCAGCTTCTCCGCATTCCCAGTATCAGCGCGGACCCCGACCGGAAGAACGACGTGAGGAAGGCGGCGGAGTTCGTCGCCGGGCAGCTGCGGGACGGCGGCGTGGAGACCGCCGAGGTCATCGCCACGGACGGGCATCCGATCGTCTACGGCGAGTGGCTGGGCGCGCCGGACCAGCCCACGGTCCTGGTCTACGGCCACTACGACGTGCAGCCGGTCGTCGATCCCGCCGAGTGGACCAGCGATCCGTTCGAGCCCGTGATCCGGGACGGGAAGATCTGGGCCCGCGGCTCCACCGACGACAAGGGGCAGATGCTCGCGCACGTGCTCGCCGCCTCGGCGCACCTGGAAGCCGAGGGCCGCCTGCCGGTCAACGTGAAGTTCCTGATCGAGGGGGAGGAAGAGGTCGGCAGCGCGAACCTGGGAACGTTTCTGCAGGCGGAGCGCGAGCGGCTCGCCTGCGACGCCGTCGTGATCTCCGACACCGCGATGTACGCGCCGGGGATCCCCACGCTCTGCGTGGGCTTGCGGGGGATCGCCTACGTCGAGTTCACGCTGAAAGGCGCCGCGACGGACCTCCACTCGGGTCAGTATGGGGGGGCGATCGACAATCCGGCGAACGCGCTGGCCCGTCTCATCGCGGGGCTGAAGGATCCGGAGACGGGGCGCATCCTGGTGGATGGTTTCTACGACGACGTCCGGGAGGTGTCGGAAGAAGAGCGGGCTCCGTGGCGCCAGCTGCCCGGCGCCGACGAGGGCTTCCTGGCGGCGTCGGGAGTCCCGCGCCTCCACGGCGAAGAGGGCTGGAGCGTGTTGGAGCGCGTGTGGGTGCGACCGTCCCTGGACGTGAACGGCATCTGGGGCGGCCACGTCAAGCCCGGCGAGAGCATGACCGTGCTCCCCGCCCGGGCCAGCGCGAAGGTGAGCATGCGCCTGGTTCCGGATCAGGACCCGAAGGACGTCGCTCAGAAGCTCGAGAAACACCTGCGCGCTCACCTTCCGCCGACCGTCACGCTGGAGCGCTTCCGCGACCTCCACGGCGGGAGCCCGTGGACGACCTCGCCGGACAACGCCGCTGTGCGGGCCGCGTTCCGCGCGGTGGAGCAGGGGTTCGGGAAGTCGCCCCTGCCCACGCGAGAGGGCGGCTCCATTCCCATCGTGGCCGACTTCCAGGAAGTTCTCGGAGCCCCGGTGGTGCTGATGGGGTTCGGGCTCCCCGACGAGCGCCCCCACGGTCCGGACGAGCACTTCGACCTGGGCAACTTCCACAACGGGATCCGGAGCGCGGCCTGGTATCTGGAGGAGGCCCGCAAGGCCGGGGCCGAGCTGCGGGGGACCGGGGCGCCGAGCTGAGCGGCTGGGACGGAACGGAGTCCTGGGGAACGAGTCGATGAACTTCCTGAACACGATGGTCGGCGGCGGCCTCTGCCTGGCGGCCGCGTTGGCGCTGGAGTCCTAGAGTGTTCGAGCGGTATCGCATCGCCATCTTCATCCTGGGCCTCGTCTTTCTGCTGGTTCCGCTCGTGGCGCCCGCCCCCGAGGGGCTCGGCGAGTCGGGCCTGCGCTGCGTGGGGATCTTCGCGGCGTCGTGTCTCTTCTGGGTGACCGGTGTTCTTCCGCTTGCGGTGACGAGCCTCTCGGTGCTGGCACTGCTCCCGTTGCTCGGCGTGCTCAGCGCGGACGAGGCGTTCGCCCTGTTCGGCAACCGGGCGGTGTTCTTCATCCTGGGCGCGCTGGTGCTGGCCGCGTCGATGATCTCGTCCGGACTGTCGTCGCGGCTGGCGCTTCTGGCCGTGACGCGGTTCGGGTCCTCGGGGCGATCGTTCCTTCTGGGCGTGATTCTCTCGGCGGCGCTTCTCTCGTTCTGGATGCCCGAGCATGCCGTCGCCGCGATGCTGTTCCCGGTGATCCTGGAGGTGGCGCACGGGCTGAAGCTGGAGCCGCGGCGCTCCGCGTACGGCGTGGCGCTCTTCCTGGCGCTGGGGTGGGGGTCCGTGATCGGCGGAATCGCCACGCTGCTCGGCGGCGCGCGGAACCCGCTGGCCATCGCCATCCTCTACCAGACGACGGGCGAGTCCATCGGGTTCTTCGAGTGGATGCAGGCGGCGGTGCCGTTGTCGCTGGGGCTGCTGGTCGTCGCCGCGGTGGCGCTGGACCGCCTGGCGGCCCGGGATCCCGTCGACTTCGCCCCGTGCCGCGAGATCCTGAAGCGGAAGCTGGCCTCGGTGGGGCCGGTGACGGGGGCGGAGCGGCGGCTGGCCTGGATCGCCGTGGGGACGGTGGCCGCCTGGATGTTCCTGGGGCACAGCGTGGGGCTGGCCCAGATCTCCGTTCTCTCCGCGGTGTTGCTCTTCGTCTTCCGAGTCACGGACTGGGCGGCCGTGGAGGAGAACGTGGACTGGGGGATCATTGTAATGTATGGGGGCGCCGTGGCGTTGGGCGCGGCCCTCGTCGATACGGGGGCGGCCCGGTGGCTGGCGTCGGAAATCGTGGCGCACGCGCTCCTTCCCCCCGTTCTGGTGCTCATGATTCTCGCCGGGGCGACGATCTTCCTGACCGAGGGGATCTCCAACGCGGCCGCGGTGGCGGTGGTCCTGCCCATCGCCCTCAGCCTGGCGGAGTTCGAGGGGATCTCCAGCGGGAAGCTGATCGTCTTCGTGGTGGCCCTCCCGGCCGGGCTGGCGTTCTGCCTGCCCATGGGGAGCCCCCCGAACGCGATCGCCTATTCGTCGGGGTACTTCCGGCTTCGGGACATCCTGATCCTGGGGATGTTCCTCAAGCTCGTGGGGCTGGCGCTCATGCTGGTCCTGATGATCTGGGTGTGGCCGCGCTTCGGCTTGACGTTCGTCGGCGGCTAGGCTTTTTGGGGGGTCCCCTGGCGGACCTCAGGAGGAGTGGGGTGAGCGAGAATCGGGCGAAGTGCCTGGTGGCCCTGACCGCGTTCCGGTTCAGTCCGGGATTCGCGACGGCCGCCCTGGAAAGCGCCCGGGACCGGAGCGAGGACGTCGTCCTGTGCCTGGTCCGGGAGCGCGCCAAGTCCGATGCGATGGCCGATCGCCTGGCCGACTCGGGCTTTCTCGCCGAGCGAATGCTCCACGATCTCCAGGAGACGATGGCGACCGAGTACCGGGCGCGCGGGTTGGAGTACCTGCGGGAGCTGGCGGAGGAAGCCGCCCGGCTGGGAATCCGCGTGGACACGATGGAGGTGGAGGGGGCGTTCCCCGAGTGCATCGCCCAGGTCGCCCGGGAGGTTGGGGCCGGGCGGATCGTCGTGACTCGCCTCGAGCGTCCCACGCTCGCTCGCGTGTTCTTCGGCAGCGAAGTGGACCGGCTGACCAAGCTGGCGCCTTGCCCGGTGGAGGTCTTCGATCGCCGCGGCGCCGCAGTCGAGGCGGAGCGCCCCTAGCCGCCGGTGAGGCCCCGGGCATCGGTCCCAAGTCGTTGGGCAGCGGGCCCTTCCCTCAATGGCCGGCCATTCCTCCCTTGGACAAGATTCGGTCAATCTGTCAGAATCCCAACGGATTAGCAACTTTTGGTCAACCAAGTACGGAGCCGGACGGGCTACTCGGCGCTCGCGGCGGAACGTGGCCCACCCCGGCGGTTGACCGTTGAAGCTCGTCGTTGCTATCCTTTTCGCATCGGGGGGCGATCTTTGCCGGATCTTCCGAACGGCAGGGAGTTTCTTCCGGTTCCTTGGCCTGCTGTCCCACGGGAGTGTTTCGCTATGACGAAAGCGGATCTGGTAGAGGAGATCGCGAACTCCACCGGACTGACGAAGAAGGACACGGCGCTGGCGGTGGACCACCTGATCGACGCGGTCAAGGCCGCCCTCCGCGAGGGCAGCCACATCGAGATCCGGGGGTTCGGAACGTTCAAAGTGAAGCAGCGGAAGGCCCGCACCGCCCGCAATCCGCGCACGGGGGACCCGGTCCAGCTCCCGCCGCGCAAGGTGGCCGTTTTCAAGGTCTCCAAGGAGCTCAAGGACCGGATCTCTCAGGACGGGGTCTAGCGTCACCGACGAAGCACGGCAATCGCCCTCCGGAAGAGCACCTCAGACGAGACACCAGGAATGCACGCTCGGCCGGCTCCCTGACCGGAGCGCCGGGCGGGAGAGAAGCGAATGACGCCCGACATCATGGACATCTCAGAAGCCGCCTCCTACCTCAACATCAAGAAGGGCACGCTCTACCGGCTCGCCAAGAACGGGAAGATCCCGGCGGCGAAGATCGGGGGGCAGTGGCGGTTCAAGCGCGACCGCCTCGACGAGCTCTTCCGCCTCGGTGAGGTCCCCCGGCCCGGAACCAAGTGACCTGCCGGGCCTCCCGATCCTGGGGATCGGGACCGGCCCGATCCGCGCGGGATTCCGACATCGCCGTCCCGGAAACCCGCGTCCGGTGTGGGTTTCCCGGTTGACAGCCGCTCGAAACGGGAGCTAGCTTGGCCTCGGCTCTTCGGAACCGTTCCGAACCGTGCCATGTTTGTGTGTGTGGAGGAGGTAGAAGAAGATGAACAAGGCCGAGCTCATCGAGGCCGTCGCGAAGCAGACGCAGCTGACGAAGAAGGATGCCACGAACGCCGTCAACGCCACGTTGACCAGCATCAAGAAGGCGACCAAGAAGAAGGAAGGCATCTCGATCGTCGGTTTCGGCAGCTTCAACTCCGTGAAGCGGAAGGCGCGTCAGGGTCGCAACCCGCAGACGGGTGAGACCATCCAGATCGCGGCTTCCAAGTCCGTTCGTTTCCGTCCGGGCAAGGCGTTCAAGACCTCGCTGTAGCCCGCTCTTTCCAGAAGAGCCTGAGAAGGCAGGTCGTGAGAAGATCGCGACCTGCCTTTTTCTTTCCGGCGTGCGCAGGAACCCGGCGGCTTCGGACGGGTTCGGGAGAAACGCGCCGGGCGCCGGGAGAATCGCCATGGGAACGACAGTGCGGAACGGGATTGCGGGAGCCTCGTTGGCGGCGCTGCTTGCCGCCGGGCCGGCCCGGGCCGACGGGCTCGACCGTCTTGCGGACGGCGTCGCGCGGTTGCGCGGCGTCGGGTACGAGGACGTGACGACCTATCGCGTCCGGCTGTCGCTCCCCGAGGACGAGGACGAAGAGACCGTGCCGCTTCGCGAGCTCTGGCGCGCTCCGGCGGACGTTGCGCTTCGCGCCGCGGAAGACGGTACCTCGCGCGCGATCATGCGCGGGCTGGCGATCTACCTGGAGCCGTTGTTCGTCGCGCGGGCCTCGTTCCTGGGGTCGGACCTGGCGAAGAGCGCGGACGCGTTGCGCGCGCGCTGCGACGTCACCGAGCTCGACGGGGGAGCGGGCATCC
>Ga0102947_1000409_pt1 | contig 15552 bp, 13 predicted proteins | sample SalPon2A_A_D2_MG_FD_78210 | JGI IMG/M metagenome (GOLD analysis project Ga0102947, IMG submission 78210) | Soil microbial communities from South San Francisco under conditions of wetland restoration - Salt Pond MetaG R2A_A_D2_MG | ecosystem: Environmental > Terrestrial > Soil > Wetlands | place... | reverse complement strand
CCTTCACTTACTAAAGTTTTTCCTTTATTATCCTCAATTTGTTTTACGCGTAACAATTTTTGCAAGATCAAATCAGTTAAACTACTCACTCTCATATCTCTCCAAGCTTCACCATAATCATGGTTTTTATCATCCATAAGTTGTTTAGTTATTTTGACCTTTTCATCATACAAAACAATAGCTTCTTCTGTGGTCATATCGGGTTGTTCAACAATGCCTTTTTCTAATTGAATCAAAGCCATAATACAATAGTTTATGATACCAATAAACTCGCTAGTTTCATCTTCATCAACTTTTCTAACATCATTTTGTTGTAAACTTCTTATGCGTTGTGCTTTTATGAAAATCTGGTCAGTTAAGGATGGTAATCTCAAGATTCGCCAAGCACTTCCGTAATCCTTCATTTTTTTGATAAATAAACTTCTGCATGTATTTATGACGTCATCGAATTGTTTGGAGGTATCTTGCATTGAATAATATGAATTTTGCGTAAATTTCGCATAAATAATTTTAAAGTTCAAAGTTTAAGGTTTAAAGTTTTCATTACTTGAATAAACCAAGAATATATTAAGCAAATGACAATTAACTGCAAAGGAAAACTCATAGATTTATCAACACCCCATGTCATGGGAATATTGAATGTAACTCCAGATTCGTTTTATGATGGTGGAAAGTTCAATTCGGAAAAGATCATTTTAAATCAAGTTGAAAAAATGCTACATGAAGGTGCTACTTTTATTGATATTGGTGCTTATAGCTCAAGACCAAATGCAACGCATATTAGTGAAGATGAAGAGTTAAAACGCATTTTACCAATTGTAAATTTAATTTTGAATGAATTCCAAGATGCTTTGCTTTCAATTGACACTTTTAGAAGTAAAGCAGCTAAACAATGCGTTGAAAATGGAGCTTCTTTGATTAATGATATTTCTGCTGGGAATTTGGATGAAAACATGTTTAAAACCATTGCAGAATTGAAAGTTCCTTACATCATGATGCATATGAAAGGAACACCAAAAACCATGCAAAGCCTAACGGATTATGATAATTTAGTGTCGGATATTCTCTTCTACTTTTCAGAAAAAATTGCAGAAGCCAAAAGCCTTGGTATTATCGATTTAATTGCAGATCCTGGTTTTGGTTTTGCAAAAACAATAGATCAAAATTATGAATTACTGAACAAGCTAGAACTTTTTAAAATGCTTGAATTACCTATTCTTGCTGGACTTTCAAGAAAGTCTATGATTTATAAAACGTTAGAAAACACCTCCAAAGAAGCACTTAATGGCACTAGTGTTTTAAACACCATCGCTTTGCAAAAAGGAGCATCAATTTTAAGAGTGCATGATGTAAAAGAAGCTATGGAATGTATTAAACTTGTTAATCGGCTAAACTAAATGAAACACTTTTTCATACTCATTTTACTTCTGGTTTCATTTAGTTCTTGTAATAAAAAAACTGTTTTACTTCCTGAAATCCAAAGTTCAGACATTATAGAAATAAAAGATGTCTCTCCTGCATACATTTTTTATGATATTACAAAACCAGATAGTGTGGAATTCAATAGAAAAAACTTAATAGGCACTACCAATTGGTTGGTAAATGTTGATAAACGTTTAACTTTAAAACAAGCGATGCCACACATAAAGTTTCTGCAAGAGAAAAGAAGAAATGCGAAAATGCATAAAAATGAAAATGCCAAAAACTATTTTACCTGTAATGATACTAGCAGAAACAATTTAGGGTTTATTGATTTTACGGATGTTGTTTATTCTGTTAAAAAGGAATCAGTAATTTCTAAAGAATTCCCAAACAGTGCAATTATATATTTTGCTAAAAAAAGCATTTCTTTCAATGGCAAATTGATAAAGCTTGAACAATTAAACACTTTAGAAGGTAATTTAGTTTTAAGTTTTGATTCTTCTTTAACTTTTCAAGATTACATAATGTATAAGTCGCTTTTATTAAGAATAGATTCACCAAATATGACTATCATAAGTCAAGAATTCATTTATTAATCTTATTTTCCTAAATTTACCAAAACCCATTTAGCTTGGATATTTTCAAAGACCTTTTAGAATTTAAACTTGTAGACATTATAGATGTTATTCTTGTAGCACTTCTACTCTATTATATTTATAAATTGGTAAAAGGTACTGTTGCCATCAAAATATTTATTGGTATTATTTTTATCTACCTAGCTTGGCGATTAACCGATTTTCTGAAAATGGAATTACTCACCACCATTTTTGGTGGATTCATGAAAGTTGGTATTATAGCTTTAATAGTCGTTTTTCAACCAGAAATTAGAAAGTTTTTGTTGATGGTAGGTTCTACAAATTTTGGTACACGACGGAAGTTTTTTAAACAATTTAAATTTTTAAAAACTGATACTTTTGATGAAACTGATGTTGAAGCCATTATTTCTGCATGTAACAAAATGGCAACAACAAAAACAGGAGCACTCATTGTTTTAGAGCATCATAACAATTTGGATTTCCTGACAAATACAGGAGACGAAATGAATATTAAAGTAACGCAACCAATAATTGAAAGTATTTTTTTTAAAAACAGCCCGTTACATGATGGTGCTATAATTATTGCCAATAATATTGTAAAAGCCACACGTGTGGTTCTTCCTCTAAATAACGAAAAAAATATACCTCAACGTTTTGGATTAAGGCATAGGGCAGCTATTGGTATTACAGAAAAAACAGACGCTTTAGCTCTGGTGGTTAGTGAAGAAACAGGTCAAATTTCTTATTTTAAAGATGGTGAGTTTATCTTATTTAAAAACACAGTTGAGCTTACAGATATTATTAAAAAAGATTTGATGTAATGCTCTGTAAAAATTGCCAAACCAAATTCTTACTTGAAAGTGATTTTTGTTATAATTGTGGTGCTAAAGTCATAAGAAATAGATTGACTCTTAAAAATCTTATCAACGATTTTAGCGAGCAGTTTTTAAACTACGATAATAAGTTCCTACAAACTTTCATTCATTTGTTTACTAAGCCAGAATCTGTTATTGATGGCTACATAAGAGGTACAAGAAAAAGGTATGTAAATGTAATTAGCTATTTTGCTATTGCAATAACTATTACTGGGCTAGAGTATTTTATTGTTAGAAGTTTCCATCCAGAGTTTTTAGATCTTTCAGCAATTTCGACTAAAGGAACTGAAGCTTTCACAAACAACATATTAAAATTTGTACAAGATTATCATTCTATAGTATTAATGCTATTTGTTCCATTGTATGCTCTTATGTCCAAAATTGTATTTTTCAATATTAACAAATACAATTATACAGAACATCTTGTAGCATTTATGTACATTATTGCTCAACTAACCATTTTAGGTGCATTTATTGTTGTCTTTTCTGCTTTAGTTGGTTTGAAAATGGGTAATATAAGTTTTTATGTGATGCTAATGCAGATTACTTTTTCTGCATATTGTTTAAAACGTCTTTACCAATTAAGCTTTAAAGGTATTGTTTTAAGAACACTTTTCTTTCTTTTGATTCTGTTAGTATTTTATGTAATCGCAATTATTGTCACGATGGTAATTATGTTTGCAACTGGTGGAACAGAAGTTTTTAAAGAAATGATTGAGGCCCAAAGAGCTGCTCAATAAAATATTTAAACAACTTCTTCTTTCAAAAACTGAACTTCATAAAGGTTTTTATAATAACCATCTTGTTTCTTAAGTAGTTCTTTATGCGTTCCCTTTTCCACAATTTGTCCATCATCCATGACAATAATTGTATCTGCCTTTTTAATAGTTGCCAATCTGTGAGCTATAATAATAGAAGTTCTGCCTTTGGTTATTTTATCTGTTGCATTTTGAATAAGTTGTTCTGAATAGGAATCGACAGAAGAAGTTGCTTCATCCAAAATTAAAATACTTGGGTTAGTAACATAAGCTCTTAAAAAAGAAATCAGTTGACGTTGTCCTGAAGACAACATAACGCCACGTTCTTTCACATTATACTGATACCCATTTGGTAAGCTTAAAATAAAATCGTGAATACCTATATTTTTTGCTGCCAAATGAACCTGTTCTTCGGTTATTTCAGGATGGTTTAATGTTATATTATTTAAAATTGTATCTGCAAACAGGAAAACATCTTGTAATACAACGGCTATTTGCCCTCTTAACGAAGCCAATCTAACATCCTTAATGTTTATGCCATCAATAGTTATAGCTCCTTTGTTAATTTCATAAAAACGATTCAATAAATTAATAATTGTACTTTTTCCTGCTCCAGTAGCACCAACAATAGCAACCGTTTCTCCAGATTTGATATCCAGAGAAATACCTCTTAAAACTTCTTCTCCTTGCACATAACTAAAGTGAACATTATCAAGTTTAATATCTCCTTTAAAATGAGATATCTCAAGAGTTCCAACATCGTCAATATGTGAGGTAGTATCAATAACTTTAAAGACTCTTGTTGCAGCCACCATTCCCATTTGCAAGGTATTAAATTTGTCTGCTATTTGACGTAAAGGTCTAAACAACATAGGAATAAACATGATAATAGCTGTAAGATCACCTAATGAAGCCGTTTGGTTTAAAACAGTATTTAAGCCACCATACCATGCTACAAGCCCAATAGTTACTGATGAAGATAATTCGGCAATTGGGAAGAAAATAGAGTTGTACCAGACCGTTTTTAACCATCCTTTTTTATGGCGTTCGTTTATTGCTTTAAATTTTTGGTATTCTATTTCCTCACGCGTAAAAAGTTGAAGAATTTTCATGCCTGTAATTCGTTCTTGAACAAAAGAATTTAAGTTTGAAACTTCTGTTCTAACTTCTTCGAAGGCCTTCTTCATATATTTCTGAAATACTTTTGTTGCATATAAAACCAAAGGCAACATTAAAAAGACAATGAGACTCAATTGCCAGTTCATTAAAATCATAAATGCTGAAACCACAATCATAGTGAGTAAATCTCTGAAAATCATAAACAACCCTTGACCAAAAATATCTGCAATACGTTCCATATCAGTCACAGCTCTGGTTATTAAAACACCAACAGAAGAATTATCGTAGTATTTCATTTTAAAACTTAACATGTGATTAAACAATCTTACGCGAATATCTTTTACAACATTTTGCCCTAACCACGCAGCATAAAAAATAAAGAGTAACTGAAAAAAAACCTCCATTAATAATAAGCCCATCATTAAAAGGACATATGGCAAAAAACCTTCAATAGTTTTTGTTGCAATATTATTGTCTATTGCAAGTTGGAGTATTTTTGGTTTAACCGCACTGAAAAAAGCTATAAGAATTACAGTGCACAGAACAGCAGCAAACACCATTCTATAAGGTTTAATAAACTTAAACAACCTCTTAAAAAGCACGAAGTCAAATATATTTTCTTTCTTTTTAGTCATTGATTTTAATGTGTTCTGGGTATTCAATTTTTGTTAAATATAAGGCGTGTGCTGGTACAGAAAAACCTGCTTCACTTCTATCTTTGGATTTAATTATATGATGTAAATCTTCTACTTTAATTTTACCCAAACCAATATTTATCATGGTTCCTACAATAGCTCTTACCATATTTCGTAAAAATCTATCCGCCTTTACAACAAATTGCAATTCATCGTTTTTAAATTTCCATTCAGCTTTCATGATATTACAATTATACGTTTTTACATCTGTATTGCTTTTAGAAAAGCATTGAAAATCTTTATAATCAAATAGTATTTTTGAAGCTTCGTGCATTTTATCAATGTCCAAATTTGTTTTCAAAAAATAAGTATTATCAAAAGTAAACGCATTTTTTACTAGCGAAATTCTATATAGATATTCTCTACTTAAAGCATCAAAACGTGCATGGGCTTCTTCTACAACTCCAAATATATTGTGTATGACAATATCTTTTGGCAAAAAAGAATTTAGTTTATATTGTAGGTCAGTTATGTTTAAATTAATATTGGTATCAAAATGAGCAAACATTTGCAAAGCATGTACTCCAGCATCTGTCCTCCCAGCACCAACAATGCTAATACCTTCCTTCAATAAAGTTGAAAGGGTTTTTTCGATAACTTCTTGAACAGTTATGGCATCAGGCTGATTTTGCCAACCAAAATAAGCTTTACCATTGTAAGAAAGTTCTAAAAAATATCGCAAGTTGTATTATTTTTGTTTAGAAGCTACAAAGATAAATAGTTTTAGCACTTTACATGATTCATTAACTTTTTATAATGATAAAAATACTTTTGCTTTCAGACACTCATGGTTATATAGATGATCAAATACTAAAATATGTAAATCAAGCTGATGAAGTTTGGCATGCAGGAGATATTGGAGATATAAAAGTAACTGATGCCATTAAAAAAATTAAGCCTTTAAAAGGTGTATATGGAAACATAGATAGTTCAAAAATTAGGGTTGAATTTCCAGAACACAACAGATTTATGTGTGAAGGAGTTGATGTTTGGATAACTCATATTGGTGGCTATCCAAACCGTTATGATATTAGAGTAAGGGAAGATATTAAGAAAAATCCTCCAAAACTTTTTATTAGTGGACATTCACATATATTAAAAGTAATGCCAGATAAAAAACTTAATTTATTGCACATGAATCCTGGAGCAGTTGGCAAAAGAGGTCTTCATAAGAAAAGAACCATGTTAAGATTTATTATTGATGGAAATGATATTAAAAATCTGGAAGTAATAGAATTTGATAAGAGATAAAAAACCCTGACGATTCTGTCAGGGTTTTCACGCACTAATACTACTAAGATGATAGGTTTATCGTAATCGATCTACAGATTTTACAAGATCTTCATCCTTTTTGATGGCCTTATTGGCCAAAGCCAATAACACGATAGAAACAATAGGTAGAAGCATCCCAATACCTTTCTCAGAAACCAAAGTTTCTCCAGATAAATTTAGAGATAGATACACAAATAATCCTAGTAAAATAAAGTTTAATATGATGTTAAGACGCCCCAAAACAAATTGAGACTTCCTGTTTTTATACATGAAAATTGAAATTAATGACAACAATGCCGAACCTAAAAACAAACTTAAGTATAATAGATTGTCTTTTGCAAATACCTCAACACCATTTATATTAGTCCAAAGACTAAATACAAATATTAGTCCACCTGCAACTGCAATAGACAATAAAAGATAAATGGTTTGAATTCGTTGAATCATTAAATTTTAATAAACTGAAGCGCAAAAATAATAGTTTCTTTTTTAAAATATATGTAAAAAGATTAAAATAAAGTTGTATAATTGCAATAACAATTCGCATCAATCACATTTGCAGATTGTTATTCTTCGAATTAAAATCAATTTTTCATAAAAATTCAATTTTAATATTTAATACAAATATTCAATTCAACATCAATGTTTGAAATTTCACAATTAAAAGAAAAAAAACTCTCAGACTTACAAGAGATTGCAAAAGACTTGAACATATCTAAATATCGTTCATTAAAAAAACTGGATTTAGTATATCAAATATTAGATTATCAAGCAGCAAACCCAAAAACACAAGAAGCCAAAAAAGAGGAAAAGCCTCAAAAACAAAGAAGAGAGCGAATTCAAAAGCCAAAAAGCAATAAGGGTCATCAACAAAACCAATCTGCTCAAGATTCTTCAAAACAACACTCAATAGAAAAAAGTGAAGAAAAGAAAAAAGATGATGAGCCGTCTAACAATGCACCTAAAAAAGACAATACGCCTAAAAAAGACAACACGCATAAAAAAGAAAAGGTACATCAAAAAAATAATCCTAAAAATCAGAACAATTCTAATAATAACCAAGGAAAATCTGGTAACAAAGATACTCGCAACCGTTACAGAGAGCCAGATTACGAATTTGATGCTATTATTGAGAGCGAAGGTGTTTTAGACCTTATGCAAGATGGTTATGGTTTCTTGCGCTCGTCAGATTATAATTATTTATCATCTCCTGACGACATTTATGTGTCGCAATCACAAATTCGTTTGTTTGGATTAAAAACAGGTGATACCGTTTTAGGAAATGTTAGACCACCAAAAGAAGGTGAAAAATATTTTCCGTTGATTAAGGTTAATAAAATAAATGGTTTAGATCCTCAAGTTGTAAGAGACAGAGTTTCATTTGAACATTTAACACCTTTATTTCCAAGGGAAAAATTCAAATTGGCTGAAAGACAAAGTACCATTTCAACACGTATTATCGATTTGTTTTCTCCAATTGGAAAAGGTCAGCGTGGTATGATTGTATCGCAACCAAAAACCGGTAAAACCATGCTTTTAAAAGATGTGGCAAATGCTATAGCAGCCAATCACCCAGAAGTTTACCAAATTATTCTTCTAATTGATGAGCGTCCTGAAGAAGTTACAGACATGCAACGCCATGTTCGTGGTGAAGTTGTCGCTTCAACATTTGATAAGGAAGCGCACGAGCACGTAAAAATTGCCAATATTGTTCTTGAAAAAGCAAAACGTTTGGTAGAATGTGGTCATGATGTTGTTATTTTATTAGATTCTATTACACGTTTGGCAAGAGCTTACAACACAGTACAACCAGCTTCTGGTAAAATATTAAGTGGTGGTGTAGATTCTAATGCACTACATAAACCAAAACGTTTCTTTGGTGCTGCCAGAAAAATTGAAAATGGTGGTTCTTTATCAATTATTGCAACTGCCCTGACTGAAACTGGTTCTAAAATGGACGAGGTAATTTTCGAAGAATTTAAAGGAACCGGTAATATGGAGCTTCAATTGGATAGAAAAATATCCAATCGTAGAATTTTCCCAGCTATAGATCTTACTTCTTCGAGCACACGCCGAGATGACTTACTATTAGATGAGAACACTATACAGCGTATGTGGGTAATGCGAAAATACCTTGCAGACATGAACCCTGTAGAAGCTATGGAATTTATTAATGAGCGTTTTAAACAAACCAAGAATAACGAAGAGTTTTTAATCTCGATGAATGGTTAAAGACAGTAAAATATTAAACAAAAAAAGCTTCTCAATTTGAGAATCTTTTTTTATATATAACAATTTTTTTCTTATAAAGAAGCTACATGTTTAACCAAACCAGATTTAAGATTTGCCGCTTTGTTGTCATGAATAATGTTTTTCTTTGCCAATTTATCAATCATAGACACAACTGAAGGCAATTCTGCTTCAGCATCTTTCTTTTTTGTTGTTTCACGTAATTTCTTAATAGCATTACGAGTCGTTCTATGTTGATATCTATTTCTTAAGCGCTTGGCTTCGTTACTTCTAATTCTTTTTAACGCTGACTTATGATTTGCCATCTGTATTTTTTATTTATTAAAAATTGTAGCCCGTAGGGGAATCGAACCCCTCTTACCAGGATGAAAACCTGGCGTCCTAGCCGATAGACGAACGGGCCATTTGTTTTATTATATCCTACTTTTATGAAAATAAAATTGGAATACTTATCAAATAACGTTACAATGTTTCCATTGCGGATGCAAAAATACAACTATTTTTAAATGTTGCAACTCCTAAATAATCTTTTTTACAAAAAAAATAAATTAATAAGCTTTAGCAAACAATACTCTGCGTTTTGAGGGCTTTTTAGAATAAACGCAGAGACCACTTTCATCTTCATTATCCAACGGAATACACCTAATAGTTGCTTTAGTCAAGTTCTTAATTTTATCTTCTGTTTCATCGGTACCATCCCAATGTGCAGAGATGAATCCACCTTTTGATTCTAAAACCTGTTTGAATTCATCAAAGTTTTCAACTTTTGTAATATGATTGTTCCTGAAGTCTAATGCTTTTTGAAATAATGTTTTTTGAATTTCCTTAAGCAAAGCCTCAACTGTTTCTGTTAAACTGCTCAAAGCAATAATTGATTTTGTAAGTGTATCTCTTCTAGCTAATTCTACAGTTTTATTTTCTAAATCTTTTGGACCAATAGCTATTCTTAAAGGTACGCCTTGTAATTCGTGCTGTGCAAATTTAGCTCCTGGTCTAAACGTTGTTCTATTGTCAAACTTTACTGAAATATTTTTGGAACGTAGATTCTTGATTATGCCATTTGTAAGATTGGTAATTTCTCTTAATTGCTCATCATTTTTATAAATAGGTACAATAATAACTTGATTAGGTGCTAAATTAGGTGGAAGAACCAATCCATTATCATCGCTATGTGTCATAATCAATGCTCCCATTAATCTGGTGGAAACTCCCCAAGAAGTAGCCCAAACATAGTCTTGTTTTCCTTCTTTATTTACATATTTCACATCAAAAGCTTTTGCGAAATTTTGACCTAAATAGTGTGATGTACCTGCTTGCAATGCTTTTCCATCTTGCATTAAAGCCTCAATACAAAAGGTTTCGTCCGCACCTGCGAAGCGTTCGCTTTCTGTTTTTAAACCTTTAATAACTGGAATTGCCATAAAATTTTCCACAAAAGTTGCATAAACATTGTTCATCAATTCTGCCTCTGCATAAGCTTCCTCCTTAGTTTCATGAGCTGTATGTCCTTCTTGCCATAAAAATTCGGCGGTTCTTAAAAATAAACGTGTACGCATTTCCCAACGCACAACATTTGCCCATTGATTAATCAATATTGGTAAATCTCTATATGACTGTATCCAATTTTTATAAGTGTTCCATATTATGGCTTCGCTTGTAGGCCTTACTACCAATTCTTCCTCAAGCTTGGCTTCTGGATCTACTCTTAACTTTCCTGGCTTTTCAGGATCATTCTGCAATCTGTAATGAGTTACAACCGCACATTCTTTTGCAAACCCTTCCGCATTTTTTTCCTCTGCTTCAAACAAACTTTTTGGAATAAATAAGGGAAAATATGCATTTTGATGTCCTGTTTCTTTAAACATTCTATCTAATTCAGCTTGCATTTTCTCCCAAATTGCAAAACCATATGGCTTAATCACCATACATCCTCTTACTGCTGAATTCTCCGCTAGGTCTGCCTTTACAACAAGTTCGTTATACCATTTGGAATAATCTTGGGTCCTACTTGTAAGTTTTTTACTCATATACAGGATTTTGGCACAAAAATTGTGACTATGTTAAATATAAAAATAGTTCAGCAAAACTAACTATTTTTGTTATGTTCAACAATTAAATTAATGAGATATGCGATTTAATAACTACTCTAAAATGAATATGCCATTCTTGGCATTTGTTGGAATGCTGTTTGGTTTAACATCATGTGGCTCTTATCAATATGTTGGTGAAAGAGGTCAAGGTGATTACCAAAGATATGAAACCGGTGTTGAATACGCTGAAGAAACTCCTCAAGTAGCTAGTAATAGCGCTTATTATCAAAATTATTTTAAAGAAAAATCTTTAGAATATGAAACTGGTAATGGTGAAGATGAAATATTTACAGATATAGATTCTTATGAAGGAAATTACGACGCAGAAAATGATTCATTAAACGTTGAATATGCAAGTTATGGTGGTTGGGGACAAAATAGTAGTGAAATTTCTATAAACGTATATCCTAATTATAATTGGTATAGACCTTATTATGCTTGGGGATATGGTTATTATGGATGGAATTGGGGATATAATTATGGATGGGGCTACCCTTTCTATTGTCCTCCATATTACGGTGGTTACTACTCTCATTATTATGGTTATTACCCATATTATGGTGGTTACTATGCCTACAATAGCTATTACAGATATGGTTATCCTTACAGAAATTATGGTTACTATGGAAGAAACTATTCTTATGGAAGAAATTATACCTATGGAAGACGAGGTAGTGATACCTACGGAAGAAGATCGTCTGTTGCATATAATGGAAGAAATAGTATTTCTAGAACTAACACCAGATCAAATATCTCGAGAGCTAATACTAGAACAAACATCTCAAGATCTAGTGTAAATAATAATGTTTCCAGAAATAGATTAAGCAGTAGAACTTCTTTATACAACTCTAGAAATTCGATTACCAATGGTTCTAACTTAAGAGCAAACGTTGTAAGAAGAAATTCGTTAAGTACTAACAGAACAAGAAGCTACAATAATACCAGACCAAGCAATTCAAGTTCAATTAACAGATCCAGACCTACTAGGTCTTCAGGAAATATTTCAAGGTCGTCAACAAGAAGTAGATCGAGTTCTAATGTATCTAGGTCTAGATCTACACCAAGTAGAAGCAGTTCTAATGTATCTAGGTCTAGATCTACACCAAGTAGAAGTAGTGGTTCAGTACGTTCTTCAAGCCCAAGTAGAAGCAGAAGAAGATAGAAATTAAACTAGAAATTTTTCTTTAATAAACAAAAGTATGAAAAAGGTAATTTTACTATTCATAGGTGTGCTTTGTATGCCTATAGTTAACGCTCAAAACATTAATGATGCGTTGCGATATTCTCAAAATGAAATTCAAGGAACAGCAAGATTTAGAGCAATGGGTGGTGCTTTTGGTGCTGTTGGAGGAGACCAGAGTTCAATAAGTTTAAATCCTGCTGGTTCAGCTTTATTCAATAGCAGTGAGGCTTCAGTAACATTTTCAAGTATACATAATGAAAATGATACCCAGTATTTTAATGGTTTTAGTAACTCTTCGGATGCAAATTTAGATTTTCAACAAGCTGGCGTGACTTTTGTATTTAGTAGTTGGGACTCTCCTTGGAAAAGATTAACCCTAAGTGTTGGCTATGATAAATTTCAAAATTTTAACGATGAGTGGTTTGCATTTGGTACCAATACAAATTCTATTGACAGTTACTTTTTACACTATGCCCAAGGGTTACCATTAAGTGAAATTTCTGCTTTTCCTGGAGAATCAATCTCTAGTGCATACGCAGATATAGGCAGTATTTACGGATTTGGAAACCAGCAGGCTTTTTTGGGTTATGAATCTTACATTTTAGAGCCTGAAATGGAAACTGACGAAAATACTTTATACTTCAGTAATATTGCTCCTGGTGAATTTGATCAAGAATATTTTTATGCTGCTACAGGCTACAATGGCAAGGTCACTTTTAACGCTGCAACACAATACCAAGACAATTTATTTTTAGGTTTAAACTTAAACTCTCATATTCTAAATTATGATAGATCGACCAGTTTTTATGAAGGAAACTCTAACTCAGGTTCTCTGGTGAATGAAGTTGGCTTCGATAATTTCTTATCAACTTATGGCTGGGGTTTTTCGTTTCAATTAGGAGGGATTTTAAAACTTAATGATTTTTTTAGGGTGGGATTAACTTATGATTCTCCAACGTGGCTAACCATTGAAGAGGAAACTTCGCAATTTATCTCTACCGTTCGAAATGAGTCTGGTACTAATATTACACAAATTATAGATCCTAGAATTGTGAATGTTTTTCCTTCATACAAATTACAAACTCCTGGAAAGGTTACTGGTAGTTTAGCATTTGTATTTCAAAACCAAGGAATTATAAGCTTTGATTATTCAATGAAAGACTATGGAAATACTAAATTCAAACCAACTTCTGATTCATATTTTGCAGTTCAAAACAATATAATTAGTGAACGGTTAACCTCTGCTTCTACCTATAAAATTGGAGGAGAATATAATTATGAAAGATTTAGCTTTAGAGGTGGTTATCGTTTTGAGGAATCTCCTTATAAAGACAATACAATTGATGATTTAACAGGCTATTCTTTAGGTATTGGATACAATTTTGGAAAAACCCGATTAGATATAACTTACGACCATTCTACACAAAATAGAAACTATCAATTATTTGATGTTGGATTAACAGACAGCGCAAATATTGACAACAAAAAATCTAATGTAATGCTTTCATTAAGTTTTAATATTTAAACTAGAAGAAGGCTTGGATTAAAAACCCAAGCCTTCTTTCTTACCTTATCGTTTAAGGGCAAAATGGGATTTAAAGATTCTCGTTGTGCCATTATTGGGTTCTTCAAACTCTACAGTAAACCAATAATCGCTTGAAGGTAACGGATCACCATTAAAAGTCCCATCCCATCCTGGTCCTGTTGGATCTAATTGTTTCAGTAATTTACCATAACGATCGTATATGTATATTTTAGCAAAAGGTTGATTTTCAATTCCATAAATATTCCAACTATTATTATATGCATCTCCATTTGGAGTAAAAAATCTAGGATAATCTATAACTGTCTCCATTTGAAAAATCTCATTACAATTGTATAAATCTCTAACATATACTGTATGCTGTCCACCTGACACATTTTCAAACCGTGAAGACAGTTGCCATAATCCATGATCTAAACTGTACTCATAAGTACCATTTCCAGAAACGGATACTTCAATAATATCATCATTAGAAAATGCTTCAGAAATAACATTTATAGTTATACTCTGCGGAGGGTAAGACGCAATAACCTCTGTGATTGCAGGTATTGTACAACCAGTAACTATATTTGTTGCCAACACTGAATAAGTTCCGCCAGATATAGGATCGTAGAATGAATCTATTGCACCAGCAATTTCATTACCAGGAACTGGATCTCCCAAATACCATTGAAATGAAAAATCTGAAGAGCTTAATTGAGTATCAATTGGCGGGTTTGTTAAGAATGTTTCTAAAGTTGAAGGAATTCTTTGTTCAGTACTAGACAAACAAATAACATACTGATCTTCGATTGCAATTTCAGGAACTGGATTTACAATTAAAGTAATAGGTACAATAACAAAACATTGATTTGCAACAGGAGTAACTCTTGCATATATAGTTTGTGTCACAGCTTGAGTATTTACAAAGCTTAAAGGATTTGAAATACTATTTGAATTTCCTGCAATAGCATCCGCTTCAATCTCATAATAGTCAAATGTGAAGTTTAAAGGGTCTAAACCGTTTAAAATTTGAGTTTCTCTACGTGTTAAATCGAAGTTATCAAAACCATCATTATCTACTTCACACTCCTCAATGGTCATTGGAGTAGTATTTAAATTTTCATATAAAATAGTCTCTAATGATAGAGTTACTGTAGAATTACATGTATTTGTACCGGTTGCTAAAACAATAATATCTCTATTAAATGAGGTATTATTATAAGCGCTAGGTGATACTATTGGGTTATTATTATCTAAATCTGTTTGTGTTTCAAAATATGATAACATTATTGATGTATCTCCACCAGTAATTTGATCTTCCCTTAATGTTAAATCATAAACCGTATTTACTTGATCACTACAAATCTGAATGACATCAGGTTGAAATATTATTGGATTTGGATTTACAATCAACTTTAGTGTCATGTCTGTACTCACACATTCTCCAATATCTCCTACTCCATTTGCATTATCATCAAATTGTGCCCTTACATAAATGGTTTGCGGATTAGCAAGATTAGTATAAGGTGAAACAATTGCATTTGCATTATTTTCTGCATCAGTTATTGTTTCATGGTATGATATTAAAATATCTTGTGTTTGATTTCCTATAACTTCAGAATCTTTTGTTGGTAAATCAAAATTTGCTTGACTATTACCACATAATATATAATCTCTAATAGTATGCTCCAAAGGAACAGGATCAACAGTTAAAGTAATATATTCACCCAATCCTAAACAAGCATTAAGCGCATTGCTATCAACTCT
>Ga0102947_1000408_pt1 | contig 15568 bp, 21 predicted proteins | sample SalPon2A_A_D2_MG_FD_78210 | JGI IMG/M metagenome (GOLD analysis project Ga0102947, IMG submission 78210) | Soil microbial communities from South San Francisco under conditions of wetland restoration - Salt Pond MetaG R2A_A_D2_MG | ecosystem: Environmental > Terrestrial > Soil > Wetlands | place... | reverse complement strand
TCTCTAGAATTGATTCAAGGGCATTTAGTAAAACAGTTGCTCGTTCATATTCTCTTTTGTCCACTTGATCCTTAATGGTCTGAATGTTATTGTTCATCCCTTGGATGATATCCTGATTAAATTGCTCAGATTCAGAAATTTCAAGAATAGTTTGTTCTAGGTCTATAATTCGTAAATCTAAAAGTTTACTTTCAGATAATTCAAATTGTTGTTGAAGTATTAGGATATTTCTTACTTGGTTTACAACTTCTGAGGGGGAGGTTGCTTCAGAAAGACTTTGACTAGAAATTTTCAGTTTTTCAATTATCTCTTCGGAAATTCCCGTTTTTTGTGCATTTTCAATTAATCGATCGAGTTGTTTAAGATATTTCTGTGCAAAGGCTTGTGCACGGTTTGTTTCTTGTTGTGATGCCTGTTGACGAAGTTCGGCATTTAATTCTATTATGGTTTCTTTGATTTGTTGAATTGTTTGCGTAGCGTCAGCATATCGATAATTATTGATTTGATTTTTTGCATCTAAAAATAAGTTATCTAACTTTATAAAATCTACTGTTGCATTTTGATTTTTAGCTATTGTTTTTAAGCTGTTAACATAGCCTTGCATTCTATAAAGATCACTTGTGGGATTAGGTACCGTTGGAGTGGTTTTGGCTTGGGCTTGATAAGTTTGATTTGATGCTAATTGATAAGTAAGATTTGTAAATATTTTCATTGTAGATAGAAAATGCTCTTTTGCAGAAACCAAATCATTATTTGCTAAGGAATTCTCTAAAGCCAATACTCCCCTTTGTCCTTCTTCAAACAAGTTTTTTATCTCCTCAGGAGAGTCACTCGAGATTTGGCTTTGGATTTTATCTTGAGCACCTTGAGCTATACGGATTAAAATATGAGGATTATCTTGAGCGTAAACTAAATTGTTTGTGCCTCCTAAGGCCAAACTAACAGATAAAATCAAGAATACAAAAATTACTATAGAATTCATTCTTCATCCTCCAAATCTTTCTTTAGAGTGACAAGGTTTTGCATATCTTTTTTATCGATTTCAATTACCCCTAATCGTTCTAATCGTTTTACAGCTCTCCACATTGTGGTTCTAGGTTGAAGAAATTTTTTTCTCAGTTCACTTTCAAAAACCTTTCCACCATTTTCTGAAATGAATTTAACAATTTTTTTATCATCTTCTCTCATGTCAGGTCGGAAATCAAAAATAGCTTGAGGATCAAATTTTTCCTCAGTTGGTTTTCCAGATATAATTCCGGTTTGAATTGTTGATGGAGATGATTTGGATTTGTTTCTTTGTATAATTATTGTTGTACCTGCAACTCCAGCTGCAATCAATCCTCCCAAAACAATTGGAACAGTATAATCTACTGTGTTTTCAGGTGGTGTGGTTTGTGGATTGTCTATGGGATTTGGAATTGTTTCAAGTATGTAATTTATCTCAGTTGGACCACTAGATAATGCTAATTTAGTTTTTTCTTCAATTATTTCCATATTTTTGGGGATGGTACTCATTCCTACAATTATTGAATTTGATGGCATTAGTAAAGTATAATCAGATGATGAATCAAGGGAAAAAGTCCAAACTCTTCCTTCTTTTGAAATTAAGTCGTGAATATCATAATCAACGGTAATGCTCGATGAACCCAATGTATCAATAGTGGCACGGTTTTCTATTATCTCGCTGGATAACAAAAATCCATCCCCACCTACTGCGACAAAATTATCAACTGATGGGCCGAATAAATTAAGCTCAAAATCAGGTGATAGTGCATCTACATCTATTTGAGTAGATACATGTGTAGAACCATCCGAATACATGGTTAGTTCTAAAGTTCTAGTAGAGCTGAATGAGGCCTGAATTGGCATTCCGATCGCTACAACAACTAAGCTTGCTAGTAATAGCGGCATCTTAATCATTGTATTGAGGATATGCTCAGTCCTTACAAAAAGCATTCCATCTTCTACAAGAGGTTCCATCCTATGAATTGGTACGATTTCGGGGTTCAATGGCTAATACCTTAAATTCATGCTCTCAACGAGTCCCTGGAATCTCTTGAATTCCTGGAAAAATTGAAGTCCTTTTTCGGTTATCAAAAAGACTCTATTTCTATCGTTTTTGACTGACTCGACTAAGCCTGCTTCTACCAATTTCTCACATTTGTCTAGTACTGCATAGTGAGAGAGGTTGGCTTTGCGAGATATTGCAGATATAATGATTCCATCACGACCGCCGCTAGCGGTAACATCAAGGATATCACCCATTATGCCCATTTCGGACCTGTATTGTTGTTTTGACATGTACTAGTATAGAATTAGTTTGTTTATGAGGAATGTTTTGAAACCTTAAAGCGGAACACAAAGCGGAACACCAATTTCATCTGAAAAATTAGCAAATTTTGTCAGTTTTTAGAAATTCTTGATAATTTGAAAAAAAATTGTCGACTAAAATTTTGTCCTATATTTTGTTTATTTTTGAAAAAGATTAAAAAACAAACTTTTCTAAAAATTTTTAAATTTTTTGGGATTTTTATCTAGTTTTTCCCCAATTTTGTATATAAGGAACAGGATGTTTCGTAAATATTCCTAAACTATCATCGCAATTATCCTCCGATTAATGGAAAAATACCATAACAACACTGTCAGAGTAATAGCAATTTTGTTTATGCTATCAACAGCCCCCTTGGCTGTCACTTACTCTTACGCCGAAAATGAAGACAATTATGAACCAAAAATCCCTCAAAAAAATCCAAATTCTACCAACAAATCTCAAGAGAGACTTGGAGTAATTCTTTCTGAAAAAGTAAAGGAAGGAAAATTGGAGGTAAAGGAGGTTGTGTTTCCAGAAAATACTATAAAAGATGATATGGATAGGATTCTTTCCCGTGGAGGAACCTCAGAATGGTCATATATTGACTATATCGGATATCATTCAGGAATAGTAATTTTTGATGGAAAAGCCTCAAAAGCTGGAGAGAAACATTGGAAGATTTCAGTCAATGGAAAACTAAATCTCTCCACCGGAGAATTAGATCTGGAATTAGTTGGAAATTCCAATATTTCCAATCCAAAAACAACTGAAGATCTAACAAATGAAAGCCTTGGTTACAGAGTCATATTCTCTGGAAAAATGATAGAATCGGGCGAAAAGAATGAATTTCCTTACGCATTTATTAATTCTGCCCAAAAAAATTCTGAAATAAATCCAGAAATCAAAAATTTACCGTTCGGGAATCCAGCCTCAGAGTCAGTTGATTTTCGGGACGATAAACAAAAGGTTAGAAATACATTTTTTTAAGATATTTCCCATTTTTTTTCTTTTTTATTAACAAAAAATCATTCACTGGGTCAGTTTTGAGAATTCATAATAACTTTTTATTCTTATTTTTTAAATAAATTATCAAATGTTTGATAGGTTCAAAAACAAAGATGGGGGAGAAATGGTAGAAGAGAAACCCCAAGAAGAGATAAGGGTAGATGAACCTGAAGAAGAGATTAGAGAAGAATCTTCCTTTTCTGAAAAATCAGGTGAAATTGGAGTTGGCGAACTCATGGATAAACGAGCAAAATTAGATGAGGCAATTGATTATGTTGGTTTGATGATAAAAAATTTGAAGGATAAAAGAACTAGTCTTGAGAAAGATATTGAGGATGAGTCAGTTGATATTAAAAACTTGAAAGAAAAACTAGAAAAGGTGAGTGCTTACATTGATGAGGAAAATCAAGGAATTAAAGATCTAACTAGAAAAAGACAAGATGTAGAAAATGAAGCAGATGAGGTAGGTTCCATGATTAATAATTTGAAAGAAAAATTATCTGGGATCGATAAGATTGTAGACGGCGAGGGAGATATAGTTAAGAAAATTAAAGAATCTCGAGAATCCTTAGAAAGCTAATTGTTGAAACCTAAATTTTAGAGAAATTTACTTGTTGTTGTAGTCGCTGAAGTAGAGGAAGGAACTGAAGGGAATAAATCTCCAGTAGAGTTTTCTGCAACTGCAGCGGCTTCTTGTAAAATTTTGTCTGATTCAATACTTGTTGTCTCATCAATACCAAATGCTCCATCTCCGGCGAAACTTTCAGTCATAAATCCACCTAACATGTCTGCCATTTGGCTAATCTCCTGTTCCGCACCAGGCATTATTTTTCCAAGTGAAGATTTTAGGTTTTTCATCAGACCCATTGTTGGCATTATTGTCATTACGGTATCTCCAATATCATTAGTGGTTGTTAATCGTAGTTCAATTCTTTCTAAGGCTATTCTTGCATTGCTTAAGATCTTTGTAACTTTTCTAATTTCAGCAAGCTCACTTGATAATACCTTACTTGTTTGAGTATCATGTTGTTGAGTTGCCTCCACAATTCTTTGAAATATTTTTCCATCACGTTCTTTTAATTTAACTAACATTCCATCTAATTTTGAAATTTGTAAACTTAATTTTTTAATTGCAGTTTGAACTCGTGGCTTTAAAGGACCTTTAGGCTTAACTACGTCATTAAATTTTTCAGTGATACTTGGTTGGGGTTGTTTAGTCCATTTATCTTGAAGATTTGCCAATGTTTCCAATTTTAAATTTAATACTTAATTTCAGGTGTAAATTTTGATTCACTGTTGATAAAATTTACCTTACAAAACCTTCCTAAGATTAGTTGGTAAATAAACTCAGGCGCCATTAGAAATTTATTTTTGCAATAATGAGATTAAAATACTAAATGAAAAAATTATTCCTAATTATTCCTGTTGTGGTTATTATTATAATTGTTATAGGTTCCCAATCTGACCAGCAGGTTACAAAAAAAGAGGTTATTTTTCATGTAACTCTTGCTAATCCTGAAATATACAAAAATGGAGTTTATTCTAGTAAATTTATTTTAGAAAGTGGTGAATATTTCTTTCAGTTTGTGCCTAATGGTGATAGTCCAGAAATTATTACAATATCAATAACAGGAAATGATTTTGAATTTTCTGAGAATTTCAGATTAAATGGAACTTTACATGAGACAGGGATTTCTGAATATTATACATGGGATTACGATGGGCAAAAATCAATTCTCGTTTCAGATCAAAAAGAGGTTTCTCTTCAGATAAATCCTAATGGAAATGTCTTGGGAAGTGTTTCAGTTGATATCATCAGAAAATAGGAAGCGTGCCTCTGGTATAAATTACGAATTTTATTTAGGAAAATATTGAAACTAGAAGGAAAAGTTGCAATCATTACAGGTGGAAGCAAAGGTATTGGATTTTCAATAGCCAAAGTTTTTTCAGAGAATGGGGCAACCGTAATTATTACTTCAAAGGATTCTCAAAAATTAGAACATTCTGCAAATCAACTAAACAATACAACACCAATTTCTGCAGACATTAGAAAAGAAGAAGAAGTTCGAATAGTTATTGAAAAAACGATAGAAAAATTTGGAAAATTAGATATATTGGTCAATAATGCAGGAATTTTTCCCAAAATTAAGCAATTACATGAAATCTCAGAGGTGGAATGGGAGGATGTTTTGGATGTAAACCTTACGGGACAGTTTAGATTTACAAAATTTGCCATTCCATATTTACAAAAAACTTCAGGTACAATAATTAACATTTCATCGGATGCGGGACTAAAAGCATATGAGGGATTTAATGCTGATGCATATACGGCATCAAAGGCAGCTTTAATTGTTCTAACTAAATGCTGGGCATTAGAATATGCAAGAAATAAGATCCGAGTAAATTGTGTTTGTCCTGGTGTAATTGATACAGATATGACTAAACCATTTTTGACTACTAAAAAAGATAGAGAATTTATGGATAATGATCATCCTCTAGGCAGGATGGGACAACCAGATGAAGTAGCAAAGTCAGTTTTATTTTTAGCATCTGAGGATTCCTCCTGGACTACAGGAGCGATCCTTGCCGTTGATGGAGGGCAATCAACCAAATAATTTCACATGAGTTTAATACTGTACAAAATGTAGTTTCTATAATGAACGATAAAAAGAAAAAGGCAAAATTAATTATTTTACTTGGGATTATTTGGGTAGTTGTGACTTTACCATTACCTTGGATGGTTAATAATCCACAAGTGTCAAATGCTCAATTCAATATTATTTTATCAATTATTGGTGTAATGTCAATTCCATTTATCATGCTTGGAGTAGCATGGACTCTAAAGCCAGAATTAACAACTTAGGTCGTAAAAATTGAAAGAAATTCCAATTGGAAATAAAATTCCAGAATTAGATATAGCTTTGCAAGCAGTAATTGAAGCAGGAAATGCGATTTTAGAAATTTATGGTGAAAAATATGAAACTTCAATTAAAAAGGACAATTCTCCCATTACAGAAGCTGATCTAAAAAGTAATGAAATAATAAAGAAAATTTTGTCAAGAACACCTCATCATATTTTATCAGAGGAAGATAAAGATGATCAAAATAGATTATCCCAAGAAATAATTTGGATTGTAGACCCATTAGATGGAACCTCAGATTTCATAGATAAAACAGGAGAATTTACAGTAATGATTGCTTTAATTAAGAACAAAAAACCTATTTTAGGTGTAATTGGTTGGCCAACAGAGAAAACTATCTTTGCTGCTCAAAAGGGATCTGGAGCATTTAGGTATTCCAATGGAGAATGGAAAAAAATTTCCGTAACAACAACTTCTGATTTAACAAAATCAAGGGCGATTGGATCACGACATCATCTTTCAAAAAAAGAAAAAATGTTTATTCAAAAATTAGGTTTTAAGAATTTTACAAGTATTGGAAGTTCACTAAAAGTTGGAAAAATTAGTTCAGGTGAAGCTGAAGCATATATTACAACAACTAACAAAATGAAAGAATGGGATTCTGCGGCTTCATATTGTATTATTTTTGAAGCAGGCGGGAAAATGACAAATATTTTGGGTGATGATGTTAACTATAACAACAAAGATGTTTATCATCAAAATGGAATTCTAGTTACAAATGGCCTAATACATAATAAAATACTGGAAGAATTAAAAAAATTAGATTAGATTTCTTCCTTTAAGGAATTCTTTAACTTGATTTGCACTTTCTGAAAGAGGATCATTTTCTGTATCTACTACCAAATCTGCTTTTTCAGGAGCTTCATAGGGATCATCGATTCCTGTAAATCCTTTAATTTCCCCTTTTCTGGCTTTGGCATACATACCTTTAACATCTCGTTCTTCACATTTTTCTAGCGAACATTTTACATAACATTCTGCAAATTGGTCCCCTGCATTGATGATCTCCCTAGCTTTTTCTCTATTCTCAAGATATGGAGAAACTAAAGAAACAGCACTTGGTACTCCATGTTTTAACAAAAGTTTAGCCAAATGAGCTACTTTTTTGTTGTGTTCATCTCTACCCTCTTTTGAAAAATCTTTAGGTGAAAACCATTCTCGTAATTCATCACCATCAAGCATTGCCAAATTTGGAATATCTTTTTGCAAATCTTTAACGATTGTAGTCTTTCCTGAACATGGAAGACCAGTCATCCAAAGAACAAAAGGTTTCATATTTTCTGTTAAAGTAAATAGGACATAAAGAGGTTACGTTAAATTTGATACCAAGGTTGAACTTCTAGAAAATCAATTTCTTTAATCATGTCTTTTTTCTTTTTGGTAATTGCCGTGATAGATCTATATTGTTCATACATCTCAGTTTCTTCTTCTTTTGACAGAACTTCAGCTTCTGCCTGATCAAAAAATTTATTTTCTTTATTTAAATGGTCAAAAAGGTAAATTGAATATGTTCTAAGAAATCTGGATACTGGTTCTCTTGCATCTTCTCCTCTTTTCCATCTTTTCAAGTGTTTGTTAATTTCTCTCGCAATATTTCTGCCAAATTCATGTTCTATCATAAATTTTCTGATTTCTTCTTTTAAGGTGTCATAGCTTGCTACACAAGGAAAGTAGGAATTTTCTTCTCTTGAATGGTGTATAGTATCAACAAATTCGTAAATTATGATAGTTATTTTTTCAATATCTGAAAATGGAATATTTGATCCCCTTGCTATCTTTTCTGCACATTTTTCAATTATTTTTTGTAGACGACGAACTTGGTCATGATCAGCCCTAAGTTCCTCAGTTGCACTCAATAAATAATAAATTTTAAAGGTAAGATTTAACGTGTTCTAAAATTATTTGTAAAAACTAAACATAGACAATCAATCAATCTAGGTTGACTAATTTGTCTTTTAATAGGTCTTAATTAAAACCAATAATACATGAATCCAATTTTTTTTGGAATATTGGAACTATTCAGAGTACAGATAGATGATTTTCCTTCTTTAGATTCTATTGATACAAGTTTGATATTCAATAAAATCAATGAATTTCAGGATTTTTTAAGTTCAATAAATTCGGATGACCCAATTGCTTCAGCTCCTGTATTATTACTTGCTGCAGGCGTAGTAATATTTCTCGGAGTGGCAGGGGAGGCCTTTTTTAAAAAAACTGGAATTCCAGATGTTGCTTTTTTAATGATCCTTGGAGTAATAATGGGACCAATTCTAGGGATTATTCATCCTGATGCAGTGATACAAATTGTTCCATATTTTGCCGCTCTTGCCTTGATAATTATCATGTTTGATGGCGGATTAAATTTGGATCTAAAACAAATTATTAGGACTGTACATTTTTCCTTTACTTTAGCCATTCTTGGGTTTATTTTATCGGTAGTTATTGCAACAATAGCGGTTCATTTTATACTAAATTGGTCTTGGTTAGAAAGTATTTTACTTGGATCAATAGTTGGCGGAAGCAGTTCTGTTATTGTATTTGGACTGGTTAGAAATATCAGAATTTCAGATGAAACTAAAAACATGCTTAGTTTTGAATCAGCCTTAACCGATATCTTATCTACAATTATTGCTTTTATTCTATTTGAGGCCGTACTTGTTGGTCAATTCGATCTCCAGGTTTTACAAGAAACATTAGGAAGAGCAATAGTTGTTGGTCTAATACTTGGATTTGGAGTAGGAATTCCATGGATGTATGTTTCCACAAAACTTGGAAATGCTCAGCATGGGTACATGCTTACCTTGGGAATTCTGTTTGTGTTGTTCTTTTTGGCTAATTCTTTTGGAGAATCAGGTGCACTTACAGCATTAGTTTTTGGACTAATGTTGGGAAATAGGAGACATCTTTCAGGAATCTTAAAATTCAAATTACCCAAAATAGAGCTTGACGATCCAACTCATAATCAACTAACATTTTTGGTAAGATCCTTCTTCTTTGTGTTTGTAGGATTAATGGCAACTATAGGACAATTTGAATACATAATTTTGGGAGTTGGAATCGCTATAGCATTTTACATTGGAAGAATAATTGTTGCCAAAATTACTTTAACAAAACGATTTTCTTTATTGGATAGAAGAGTTACTTATTCAATGATTCCAAGGGGTTTAGCTGCTGCAGTATTAGCTACCTTCCCATTGACATTAGGATTACCAAACGCAGAAGTATATCCCCAAGTTATTTTCTTTATTATTTTGTCAACAGTAATAATAACTACAATTGGTTTAGGGAAATCAAAGAAAATTCCTCCACCTGAACCAATGGAAGGTGGATTTATTAAAAAAACTCCAAAAGATTCTCAATAAGAAAAAATTCTAATTAAAAAAATTTATTCCCCTAGGATTGAATCTTTTTATTTATTGTTTGAATATACTTCTGACTGTATTGGGTAAATAATTGAATTTTATCTTGTGCCAAAGCCATTGCCCCTGGTCTGCAATTAATAATATTTTCTAAAATTTTCTGTTCTTCTAATAATTTTTTTAAACTCTCTTTTGTTTCTAATTCAAGTTGAGTTGTTAATTTTTGTAGCTCAGATTCAAGCAAATTCTTAGTATCTGGAAATGCGGGAGGTGAAGCACCAATGATCTCTTTTGTTGTAATTTTCCCAAATACTTTTCTATCAAGTTCGATCAATATTTCTTATCTCCATTAATGGATTATTAATTCAATGAGGAAAAACCTTTAATTTCTCAGGTTGAATTTTTTTTAAAAAATTTTATTATTTATTCCCAGAGGTAATTATCAACTCTGAGATTAGAATTTAAAGTATAATATTATCAATCTAAAATTTGAAGTTGGGTAAAAATGACTTATTGTATTGGTAAATGTAAAAATTACAAGGCACAAAAACCTGCACAAATTGGTAGATATGCTGCTGGGCAAAAAAGATGCAACCATTGCGAAGTCTTTGTCGATTATGATGGGATCTCATGTCCCTGTTGCAACAGGCAATTACGATGTCTTCCTAGAAGCAGAAAGGGTAAGGAAAGATATCTTGAACAGCTTATTTCATAGGAATATTCTTTAAAGAAAAAGTGCTTATTTATGAGGATAAAACAGTAATAATATTATGCCAATCCCAGATGATATCCAGGAATTTATAGAAAAGCAAATAAAATTAATGATTTCCCAAACTGAAGCTTATTTACCATTTATCAGAGTTGCATATCCTTATTCAAAAAATTTAGCTGATGCGTGTTACAATCTAATTGTAGGAAGTGCGGTATCAATTTTTGTGAATCAATATGCTATGAGAATGAAGTATCCTACAGCAGAAGATTTTACAGAGTTTGGAAAAATAACTGTAAAGTATAGGGATCAGATTGACCAATTTTTTAAGTAATTATTCAATTTTGATTTTATGACCTACATTTACCTTCGGTATTGTAATTGTTAATCTTCCCTTGGTAAATTTAGCAAATATTTTCTTACTATCAATTTTTCTGGGAAGAGTGATAGTTTTTTTGAAATATTCAAATTTTGATTTTACACCTAATTTTTCTTCTAAATAAGTTTCTTTTAGTTTGGCTTCAACTGAGATAAAATTTTTATCAATCGTAATTTTTATATCTTTTTTATTCACCAGAGGAAGATCAAATTCTAGTAACCAATTTGTTTCAAATTCTCTTAAACAAGATAGAGGTGAAAGAATTCGTTGATCAATATCATCGTTAAGTAATGAACTAATTGTAGGTGATAAAATTTTTATTTCAAATTGTTCTTTTTCCATAAAATCACTTGTAAATTTGTGGGACTCTCCCAGTCTTTTTTTCTTGTTGTTGGTGCAGGGAACGAAGGGTTTCTTCCATTAAATTTCTATGTTGGATTCGTAACCTTTCAATTTTCTTTTGAATATCTGAAGTATCTACCTTGACATTTAAGACTCTGGCCAGGGTGGTAATAGCTATAATAGAGGCTTCAGGATCAGGGAAAAAAGGATGGCATTCAGCATATAGCACTAAAGCTGGAATTTTGGATTTTCTAAATGATGTGATTAGTGCAGCGTCTGTTCCAAAAATTGAACCTGCTAAAAATTTTGAAATTCCGTAATCATATAGTAGTTTTTCTAATGACTTGTGGGTAACTAAGCCAAATACTTTGGGTGTCTTTGGATCTCGATTTACTGTTTCCATTCCACTAATAATAATAATTTTTTTTACTTGATTTTTTTTGGAAAAATCTAATATAGAATTTGCAAAGTCATAGGCTACAAATGGATTGAATGGAAGATCAGATATTATTACAAAAAGATTATTTTTTTTATATATTCGAATTGGGGGAAGAATTTCTCCATCTTCAACAAATAAGGTTGGGGGTAGATCTGGATGCTCAATTTCTCCTACTTGAGTCATTTCTAGATGGTGAATTAGATACGAAATGGAAAAAGTACCCACAAGACCGTTACTTGGGAACCCTACAAGCATTATGTTTTCTTTGGGTAATTTTTTTTTAATTTGCATAACTAGAATATAGGCAATCCCATCTTTCTAATACTTGTTTTCGATCTTTGTTTTGCTTTTTTTGAAAGATTCCTTAATAATTTTTGACTGAGCTCCTCTAAGACTTCACTAAGGTCAAATCCGACAGATTTGTAAATTAGAGGAGCGTGATGAGATGTTGTAATCATAATAGTTACATCAAATTTTCCTTCTTTTCTTCCACCACTTCTTTGTTTTTTAATTGAAACTCTAGCTTCGTGAATTTCAGAATAGGTTTGTTGTAGTCGTTTGAGGGTTTTTTCAAATTTTGCACTAATCAAATTGGCATTTCTCTGATCTTCTGGCATGCCAACTATGAACAACGGAATTTGTGTTTCTATTTTGGATGCTAATAAGCCCAGTATATCTCGGAATGTGATTATACCTTGTAGATTATCCCAGAGATTAACCAAACAACAGGTTGTATCAGTTTTTAGCATCAATTTGAGAACTTTATTCAAATTGTCATTAGGTGAACATTGAGGAATTCTAGTGCTTCCAATATTTCCAATTCTTGATTCTAGTTTATGAATTCGCTTTGTGCCTCTAGAGAAACGACCTAAACTTTCCTTTGGAATAATAGCCTCAATAAGATGTGATGAGGTTAAAACCTGTTTTATTTTGTCTTTGTTAAGAACAGGAAGATGATCTATTTTTTTACTTGTCATAATTCGTTTTGCACTACTCAGAGAATCGTCTGCGTTTATAGTGATTGGATTTTGGGTATAGATTAAATTGGCCTTTATCCATTTATTGTCCTTTGAGGAAAGTAATTTGAGAATTTGTTTTGCGGTAACAACTCCAACTATTTTGTTTTTGGTAACAACTGGAACTTCTCGTGTCCTATAATGAGTCATAATATGAGATGCTTTCTGTATTGAATCATTTGGTGAAACATAGGGAATTGGTGAAAGAAATGGGTCCACTTTCATGCTTGTAATATTTTTGGAATTAAGTAAGGAAAGGATATTTGTGGAGAATGAAGATTTTCCTTTTATACAAAATACATCATACGCTTTATTCCTAATAATTTTATTTATTACAGAAGATAGTGTTTCATTTGGTTCAATTATTGAGGGCTTTGAAATAATTGTCCTTATTTTAATGGACTGTATATCCCTCAAATGCTCATAAATGGTATCAGAAATCATCTTCTTTAGTTTGTAATCAACCCTTTTTTAAATTAAAAGAAAACCTAGATTTTCAAATTTGATTTTCATCTATGATATTTTGGTTCATTTATTTAACCACTAAAACACCAATGGGTTTATTGTTATTAAAAAACATAAGTCTAAATCAAATAATAATAAAAAAAACAATTACCATTAGTCCAAATACTAGCTTACTTGATGCACGAGGAATTTTACTTCGACATAAATTAAAACGTCTAGTAGTGATTAATCAAAAAAATTTCCCAGTTGGAATTATTACTGAAAAAGACATTGCAAAGACGATTTATGCTCTAGGTGACAAACCAATCAAATCTGTAAGGGTTTCTGGGTTTATGTCTAAAAAATTATTTATGGTAAAAAAAACAGCATCTGTCTATGATTGTGCCAAAATAATGAAGAGACATCATATTAGTTCAGTTATTGTTTTAGGAAAAAAGGGGATTTTGGAGGGTTTAATAACAAAAACAGACCTAGCCTCAATTTTTCTGACACATGCGGTCTCTCCACTTAAAGTATCAACTATTATGTCTAGAAAGGTGATTACTGCAATGCCTGGAGATTCCTTACTTTATGTGGAAAGTTTGCTAATTCATAATAGAATTTCAAGAATTGTTATTGAAAGGGAAAAAATTCCTGTTGGAATAATAACCTACAAAGATTTTGTTCCAGCAAAATTACCACATTGGATTGTACAATCAGCGGATCCCAAGGCGGTGGATGATTATAGGACACAAAAAGATCTTAGTGATTTTCAAGTTAATCAAATGAGTCATTTACTTCATTTCAAAGCGGTTGATATAATGACGTCTAATCCAATTACAGTGGAATCTAATGAAGATGTTGGTATTGCCGTTTTATTAATGATAAGAAATGGTATAAGCGGATTACCTGTAGTAAAAAATTCAAAGCTTGTAGGAATTATAACTAAAGCAGATATTGTAAAAGCTATTGCCGAAGCTTAAACTATTTTACAATTAATAATGAACAAGGAGAATTATTTGCAAGCTTGTTGGATATGCTGCCTAGGAAAAATCTGGCAGTAGCACCAAGACCCTTACTTCCCATTATTATCAAATTACATTTTTTATTTTTTGCAAGTTTAACAATTTCGTTTGAGATATTTCCTTCCTTAATTATAGTAGTGACATCAAGTCCTTTATTTTTGGCAGTTTTTTTTCCTTTGATCAGAACTTTGTTTCCAAACTTTCTAAGAATTTTAAGGTATTCTTTCCTATCTAACAAATTAAGTGAAGTAGATTTGTCAACAACATATACCAAAATCAAATTTGATTGGTAAATTTTGGCAAGATCACATGCTTGATAAAGAGCTTTCTCTGAATCTTTTGAACCATCTAATGGAACTAAAATAGTCATGTAAAGAGATTTTCTCATAGAAAAATTTTATTTTTATCAATATTAAACTAAACTATTGAATTTCAATTTGAAAAAAGTTAATTATTAAAATTGATAATCTAGATTTAGTATTAATTCATAAAAGTGAAGAGTAATAGAAATGAAAAGGAAAAAAATTAAGAAAATCCTTATTCCCTTAGACGGTTCTAAGAATTCCCTAAGAGGGTTAGATGAGGGAATTTATCTTGCAAGACAATGCCAAGCAACAATTACAGGTTTGTATGTTATACCCATTTATCCAAGGAATTTTGCAGATGCTATTATGCCATTTCAAATTCATCTAACAAAGTTTGCAAAAAATTTCATGAATGAAGCCAAAATCAAATGTGCTCAAAAAGGAATTATTTTTAAATTCAAAGTTATTTTTGGAAGTCCAACTGTGGAGATTGAGGAATTTTCACGAAAAGGAAAGTTTGATATTATTATAGTTGGATCGAGAGGGCAAAGTGGTTTGAAAGAGACCTTTTTGGGCAGTGTTGCAAAAGTAATTGTTCATAAATCCAAAGTACCCGTGTTGGTGGTGAAATAGTAAGAAGATGTACTCTAAAATGTTAACTAAAATTTTGGTTCCTTATGATGGCTCAAAATTTTCAGTAAAAGCATTAACAAAAGCTATGGAGCTTGCACACAATCTTGATTCTGAAATATTTTTATTATCTGTGGTAAATATTGGTTATATTTCTCCCCCAGGATTGCTTGGTTTAATAAAATCAAGTCAGGAAAAAAAGGCTATTAAAAAATGGTCAAAATCAATTGAATTAGACACCAAAAAAATATTAAAAAATGCTGCAAAAAAGTGCGAATCAAAAGGAATTACAGTTTCATTTAGGATTGAGCATGGAAATGTTGTAGATAAAATTTTGGATTTTGCAAAACAAAAAAAAATTTCATTAATTGTTATTGGAAGTTGTGGTCTTCATGGGATAGGGAAATTAAAAACTTTAGGCAGTGTAAGTAGGAAAATATCTGAAAATGCAAAATGTCCAGTATTAATAATTAGATAATTAATTTCCTTTTTTGAAAAATTTAAAAACTCAATTAATTCAATTGTCTTTTTGCATTCTAGTAAGAATTTGGTCACAAATTTGTCTCATTTCTGAATCAGATCCTACACTACAAATTTCCACTAAATCAGATGTTGTGATTATTCCTACGATCTTATTGTCTTGTAAAACAGGTAACTTGTGAATATTGTTTGTTTTCATTTTC
>Ga0102947_1000407_pt1 | contig 15649 bp, 11 predicted proteins | sample SalPon2A_A_D2_MG_FD_78210 | JGI IMG/M metagenome (GOLD analysis project Ga0102947, IMG submission 78210) | Soil microbial communities from South San Francisco under conditions of wetland restoration - Salt Pond MetaG R2A_A_D2_MG | ecosystem: Environmental > Terrestrial > Soil > Wetlands | place... | reverse complement strand
TGAGGATTTCGCCGTGGAACCCGCCCCAGGTTTCGATGCTTTCCAGGATCAGGAAGTTCGGCGTGCAGGCGGAGATCTGCACGTTGGCAGCCCCCTCGATCGGACCGCAATAGAGGTGCGGGGCGATCTGGGCATAGTGGGCTTCCGCCATGCCGGCGATTTTCTTCGCCTCCAGCAAGCCGCCGACCCGGCCGAGCGCCATCTGCAGGATCGAGGCGGCGCCGCATTCGAGCACCCGAGCGAACTCGTACTTGGTCGTCAAGCGCTCGCCGGTGGCGATGGGAATGCTGGTCTGGCGGGCCACCCGCGCCATCTCCTCCGGCATCTCCGGCGGCGTCGGTTCTTCGAACCACAGGGGCTCGTAGGGCTCGAGGCGGCGGGCGAGGCGAATGGCGCCCGAGGTGGTGAACTGTCCGTGGGTGCCGAAAAGCAGGTCGGCGCCGGTGCCCACCGCCGCGCGGATCTTCTTCACGAAGTCTTCGGCGATGCGCAGCGTTTCCATGGAAGGCTGACGCGGATCGAAGGCGGAATAGCCGCCGGTGGGATCGAACTTTACCGCCGTGAAGCCCTGCGCGACATAGGCCGCCGCCCGTTCCGCCGCCATGTCAGGATCGGCATAGACATCGCCTTTGTCGCCCTCTTGCGGGTAGATATAGGTGTAGGATCGCAGTTTCTCGTGCACGCGGCCGCCGAGCAGCTCGTAGATCGGCTTGTCGAGGGCCTTGCCGACGATATCCCAGCAAGCGGTCTCGATGCCGCTGAGGACGCCGACCAGCGAGATGTCCGGACGCTGGCTGTAGCCCTGGCTGTAGGTGCGCCGCCAAAGGGTCTCGATCTTGAAGGGGTCCTGTCCGACGACCTGGCGTTCGCAGACGTCTTCCACCATGCGGGCCACGCAATGGGGGCCGAAGGTGGCGGCATAGACCTCGCCGAAGCCCTCGATGCCGCAGTCGGTGGTCAGCTTGACGAAGATGAAATAGCGCCCGCCGAAGTGCGGTGGCGGATTTCCCACCACGAAAGTCTTGAAATCGGCGATCTTCATAGCGGACGGCTCCTCGGGCGCATGTCTTCTAGAGCCGCCGAACGAGGGCCCTAATTGAAGCGGGCTTTAGAAGACGATGACGTTGCGTAGGGCTTCGCCCCGGCGCACTGACGCAACGGCTTCGTTGATGTCTTCGAGAGGGTAGCGCCCGGTCACCAGTTCGTCGAGCTTTAGGCGGCCCTGGCTGTAGAGTTCCACAAGCCGCGGCACGTCGACCTTCACGCGAGTCCCGCCCATCTTGCTGCCCAGCACCCGCTGGCAGTCGTTGGCGACGATGAGCGGTTCGAAGGACGTGCGCACGCCATCGCCGGTCATGCCGACGAGAACCACGGTCCCGGCAGGGCCGATCAGCTGAAAAGACTGCTCGATCGCCGTCGGGGCGCCGACCGTCACGAACGCGAAGTCGGCACCGCGGCCTTCGGTCAGGGCCTGAACCGCGGCGACGACATCTTTTTTGCCGGGATTGACGCCATGGGTGGCACCGAAGGTTTTGGCGGCGGCCAGCTTGTCGTCGGCGAGGTCGATGGCGATGATCCGCTTGGCACCGCAAAGTGCCGCGCCTTGCACGCTGTTGAGGCCGACGCCGCCGGTGCCGATTACCACGACGTTGCTGCCGGGCCGTACGGCTGCCGTGTTGACCGCGGCGCCGACACCGGTGATGACGCCGCAGGCCAGGAGTGAGGCGATGTCCAGGGACATTTCGGTTGGGATCTTGACTGCCTGTGAGCTGTCGACCACCACGGCTTCGGCGAATGCACCGGTCCGCAAGCCCTGGTGAACGCTGGCGCCTTCGGGGCTGCGTAGTGGCGAGCTCCGGTCCAGCGGAAAGCTGGTTTCGCAGAGAACCGCGTGGCCTTGGGCACAGTAGTGGCAGCCGCCGCAACTGCGGATCAGCGTGACCACCACATGATCGCCTGGTGCGAAGTCCGTCACCCCGGGACCGATCTCCTCAACGACCCCGGCGGCCTCGTGACCGTAGACGGCCGGCAAGGTGCCGCCCCAGGCGCCATCCATGTACAGGATGTCGCTGTGACAGATGGCGCAGGCGGCAATCTTCACCTTGATCTCGTCGCGGTTGGGCGCGGCGAGTTCCAGATCCTCGATGACCAAAGGCTTGCCGAACTCCCGGCACACGGCTGCTTTCAAAACGGACCCCATTGAAATCGTCTTGTTATCGTTGATCGGGATCGTTGTGACCTTTTGCTTTAAAAGGCAAGCAAAAGGTTGATCTATCCCGCTGAAGGGGTGCGGCACAGAATCGAGGGCGGGCCGGCCGAACCGGCCGCTTTATAGGGTGCCCGGATAGCTGCCGCCGTCGATCAGGAAGTTCTGGCCGGTGATGTAGCCGGCTTGCGCCGAGCAAACGAAGGCGCAGAGCTGGCCGAACTCGAAGGGGTCGCCAAAGCGGCCGGCCGGATTGAGCTTCGCCCGTTCCGCCGCGACGTCTTCCAGGGGGCGGCCGCTCTCAGCGGCGACTTTTTCAAAGTTCGCCCGCAGGCGGTCGGTGTCGAAGGGACCCGGCAAGACATTGTTAATGGTGACGTTGTGGGCCACGGTCTTCCGGGCGATGCCGGCGACAAAGCCGGTAAGGCCGGCGCGGGCGCCGTTGGAAAGGCCGAGGATGTCGATAGGTGCCTTCACCGCGCTCGAGGTGATGTTGACGATGCGCCCGAAGCGGCGCTCGATCATGCCGTCCACCGTCGCCTTGATCAGGAAAATGGCAGTCAACATGTTGGCGTCCAGGGCTTTAACCCAATCCTCCCGGTCCCAGTCGCGAAAGTCGCCCGGCGGCGGCCCGCCGGCATTGTTGATCAGAATATCCGGAGCCGGACAGGCCTCGAGCACCGCGGTGCGCCCTGCCTCGGTCGTGATGTCGCAGGCCACCGCCGTCACCCGCGCTCCGGCGGCGCTGCGGATCTCCTTTGCCGCGGCTTCGAGGGTCTCCGGCGTGCGGGCGCAGATGGTCACGGCCACCCCTTCCCGGGCGAGGGACAGGGCGGTGGCCTTGCCCAGTCCCTTGCTGGCGGCGCAGACGATAGCGGTTTTACCGGCAAGTCCCAGATCCATGCGACGATCCTCCTGGCGTTCGATGTTGTCGTGATTCTATCGAAATGACGCCTGGGTTCAACGGCTCGGTCTCCTTGGGGCCGGCACATCGATCCCCCTTCCGTTGCGCGCAGGGACCTGCCCCTTCACTTGCAGAGAAACACCTTTTCTTTAGGAACTTGATCGATCATGGTGCCTGCGCAGGGAAAGTTCCGGCTTTTCCCTCTCTGAACCCTGTCGATTTCGCTCGAGTAGCATTCTGAGTTTATTAAATAATTTCGACATAAAGTCAGTTTAATTGCAGTCGGTCGGAGACCGGAAGATCAGATGAGCGATCCTGAGATCTCAATTATCGTTCCTCTTTATAATGAAGAGGACAGTATCGAGCCTTTGCACGCGGCGATCGTTGCCGGTGTTGCAGGTCTCGAGCAGTCTTACGAGATCCTCTTCGTAGACGATGGCAGTAAGGACGCCACCTTTGTCAAGGCCAAGGCCATCGCGCAGCAAGATCGCCGTGTGCGTGTGATCAAGTTTCGCCGCAACTACGGCCAGACGCCAGCCATGGCGGCAGGTATCGATCACGCGGCCGGGCGCATCCTCATCACCATGGACGGCGATCTGCAGAACGATCCCTCCGACATTCCGGCCTTCATAGACAAAATCGACGAAGGCTACGATATCGTGGTCGGTTGGCGGCATCGCCGGCAAGACAAGGTGATCACGCGTATCCTGCCCTCGAAAATCGCCAATTGGCTGATCTCAAAGGTCACCGGCGTGCCGATCAAGGACAACGGCTGCTCTCTGAAGGCCTACCGCGCGGATATCATCAAGAAAATTCCGCTCTACTCCGAGATGCACCGTTTCATACCTGCCATGGCCTCCTTGGCGGGTACGCGCGTCGCCCAGCTCAAGGTCAAGCACCACGCGCGGCAGTTCGGCGAATCGAAGTACGGTCTCTCGCGAATTTACAAAGTTTTGTTGGATCTCCTCTATATCCGCTCGGTGATCTTCATGTTCGCCAAGCCGATCGTCTCCTTCGGTATTCTGGCGGTCCTCACCGGCGCCATCGGCGTCGGAATTGTGGTTTTCGATGCTTATTGGTCGCTTTCGCACAGTGGCGGCACCAGGGTTATGATCTTTGGACTCGGATTTCTCTACTGCGCCTTGGCTATTTTCATGGGGTCCCTGGGGCTTCTCGGCCAGTTGATCTATGAAAGCGGTACCTCAAAAACCGAAAACTTTGCGCGTTTGAAGGCCAAGGTCGAAATCAGTCAGGACAAGTGACGATATGGTTCAGTTAAGTGTCATCATCCCGGTCACCGAGCGGTACGGCCCAATCGCCAAGCTTCACGCGGACTATGTGGAGGGCCTCGCGGCGGCCGGGCTGACCCAGGAGTTCATCTACGTTCTAGATGGCGGCAATCTCGAGGTCGAAGCGGCGCTGCAGCAGCTCAATGCCGCTGGGGCGGGTATCAAGGTGGTGGTGCTGGCCAAGCCTTATGGAGAGGCCACGGCGCTCAACATTGGATTTTCCCATGCCAACGGCGACATTGTCATGACCTTGCCGGCCTTCCAGCAGATCGAGGCCAGTTATCTGCCGGAGGTGCTGAAAGCCCTGGACGGCAAGGATATGGCCATCGCCTGCCGTCACCCGCGCCACGACCCGGGTTTCAACATAACCTCGGCGCGGGTCTTCAACGGTATCCTGCGATGGATGCTCGACCTCTCTTTTCGAGATCTCGGCTGCAGTGTGCGGGCCTTCCGCCGCAAAATCCTGGAAGAGGTTTCGGTCTACGGCGATCAGCATCTGTTCTTGCCCGTGTTGGCGCATCTGCAGGGCTTCAAAGTGGTCGAGGTGGATGCGCCTCAAGCCGATGACGATTCGCAGCGCAGGGTCTATTCGCTGAGGCTCTATTTCCAGCGCCTGACAGATATCCTGACGATCTTCTTCCTCGCCAAGTTCACCAAAAAGCCCTTGCGCTTTTTCGGCCTCATTGGGGTGTCGATTTTCGGGCTCGGCAGTCTTTGGACCCTTTGGCTGACGGTCGAGCGCATCTTCATGGGTGTGGCCCTGGCCGATAGGCCGGCCTTGGTGCTGGCCTCCTTGATGATCGTCTTGGGTATTCAGATGCTCGCAGTGGGCCTCATCGGCGAGCTGATCATCTTCACCCATGCCAGGGAGATGAAGGAATATACCGTTAGCGAGATCATCGACGAAAGCGCCGCCGAGAGCGGTGCTGAGGACGACAAAGCCTCAGGCATGGACGACGACGACAACCAGGCTGTCGTGCAGGGATAGTGTGACCGCTTTGCGCACGGTGCCCGGGGCGGGCAGTTCAAACCGGGTTGCCTTTGCCCGCTTTGCTGCTGGCGGGCGACGGGTTTCTTGCATCGGCGGCCGGTCATGACCGAACGAAAGCTGCTCATCGTCTCGACCTACTTTGCCCCGGCCGCCCGGATTGGCGGGCGCCGCGCCGAAAAGTTTGCCGAGGCCTTTTTGAAACAAGGCTGGCAGGTCGATGTGCTGAGCTTGGATCCGGTCCGGAACAGCCCGGTCGATCCGACCCTGAAAGTGCCCGAAGGCGTCGGGCGGTTCTGGGCGAAACCGAGCTTCGATCCGGGCCGGCTCGCCGGCCTCTTTAAAAGGGTGGTGTGGCAAAGCGTCGAGGATAAGAATCCCTTGGCCCGCCTGCTGTTTCGCAGTTGGCCGCTGCGGGCTCTGATGCGCCTGGCGGGTGGATTGGGTGTGATTTCGCCGTTTTTTCCCTGGGAGGGGCCGGCCATGCGGGCCCTGGCGGGCAAACGCTATGACGCGGTTGTGGCGACCCTGCCGCCCTCGTCGGCCGCGGTGGTCGGCGCCCGCCACGCAGCAGCTTGCGGCGCCTTGCTCTACGTGGACTACCGGGATCCGTGGCACGACCTCAATTTCTACGATGCGCCCTCGCCCCTTGCGGCCCACTTCCGCCAGCTCAACGCGAAGAAGGAACAGGCGTGCCTCGAGGCTGCACGGCGTGTCGTTGCGGTTTCGCCGACCCTTGGGCGCTGGGCAGAGGAAAAGACCGACACGCCTGTCTACGTATTGCCCCATGGCTATGTGGCCGAGCCTGAGATGGAGCCCTATCCCGGCAGGTTGGAACTGCCCGATCCCGCCGACGGCGCGGGGCTCATTGTCTTCTATTACGTCGGCGCTTTGCTCTACGGTCGGGATCTCGGACCGGTCTTCCGCTTGGCCAAGGACATCGAGGACCAGCAGGGGCGGCGCTGCCGCGTGCTCTATTCCGGTATCCACGGCGATTGGGCCCGAGCACAGGCCGAGCGGGTGGGGGCCGCCGATCTGCTTGTCGACACGGGCGCAATCCCGCATCCGCAGGTCAATCACCTCATGCGGCGCGTGACAGCGAACGTTGTCGTGATCTCCAAAGGCTTCGAGTACCAGTATCCCGGAAAACTCTGGGATGCGGTTGCAGCGCGGCGGCCGATCTTGCTGATGGGCGATGCGCGCAGCGATTCCGCGCAACTGGTGGAGAGCCACGGGCTCGGCGTCGTTTTGTCCTCGGCCACAAACCCGGCGGCGGATGTCCTGGCGCGCCTCCAAAAAAGCGAGGGGGCCAGCGCCGCCAGCGACAGCATAGCTCGTATGACCACTGAGCGGCTGTACGCTGCCTTCGTCGAGGCTGTGGCGGAAGATGTGTCGCAGGCTGAAAGACAGGACGCCTGAACGGTGATGCCGTGTCCGGGCCGGCCCCCGAATGGACGGCCTGTACGGCCGATCCGCGCAATCGGCCTACGCCGCCTGAACCCGCCCAGCCTCGCGCAAGATACCGAGCCTGATTCGAAAGCGATCCGCTAGAGGGGCACGGGTGCTGCCCGGCAAAAAGGGTCGATGCCAGTGCAGCACCGAAATATCTGTGCGAGGCGCACTGCGGTCGATCGTTGGATTTAGCAGCAGGTGCTCGATATTGGCGGCCGTCATCTCGACCTTGAAGCCTGTTTCGTAGCGTTTCCGGCTGTTCTGCTTTAGGTCTTCCAAGATGTGGCGGCGGTTTGCCAAAAAGGTCAGGCATTCGAGGGCTCGGCGGCCCCAGTCCTTCGTCGGGCAGACATAGCCGTTGTGTCCGTTGATGACGATCTCTTCCATGGCGCCGAGGCCGTCGGAAACGATGGACGCGACCCCGAAGCAAAAACCTTCCAATAGCGTCATCGGACAGCCCTCGACCCTGGAAGGGTGCAGCAGGATGTCGGCTTGCCGTAGGGTCTCGAGAAACTCCTCCCGGGGCGTGTGGCCGCGCAGCACGACATCCGCCCGGCTTTGCAGTTTGGTCTTGTCGTCGGCCTTCAGCGTGCCGAACCAGTTGAGTTCGACCCCCAGGTCCTGGCGCCCCAGTTGCATCGCTAAGTCCAAAACACGGTCGGCACCTTTGCGCCGGTTGCTGCCGCCCGCGAAAATCACCTGCAAAGGCCCATTCCTTTCGGCCACTTGGCGATCGTAGCCGCGGTCGGGTACACCGTTGTAGATCAGCGGCGCCTTCCAGGTCGGCAGTTCGAATTTCCTAATGTAGCGGTCGCGCATATCGTTGGAGATGGTGACCACATAGTCGAGCCAGGCGGCATTGTGGCAGGCCAGGCTGGCCACGCTGGTGTTCTGCAGGTGGCCGACGGCGATAAAAACACAAGGCACCGCCGGCGCGATGCTCTGCACAAAGGGGTGGTCGTTGTTGATGATGGCATCGATGGAGTCTGTGCGGACCAGAGACACCAGTGCTTTTGCGGCCTCCAGCGGATCGTCGTGCTGACCCAGGGGGAAAAGTTTGACACCGTGCTGGCGCAGCCAACTGTCATCATCGGGCGCCGGCGCCACATAGGTCACGCTGTGCCCCTTTTGCCGCATGACCTCGGTCAGATCCTTTGCATAGGAACTGATCCCGGCACCGCCATCGGGCGCGGAAGAGGCCGCCACGAGAAGCTTCATCGCGTAATATCTCCGCAACTGATCAAAGGCCGCGGCACCCTACTTCAACGCTGTGCACAGACCAACGACTTATTATTGTCAAGATTATCACTTTAAATCCGCTTAACCTTTCTGGCAGAGAGGCACCCGCCATTTCATTGGTGGCGGATTTCACGCGATGGCGGGTTCGAACGGCGCACCTTTAGGAAAAATTTACCATTATCCTTGAGCTTGCTAGGCGTGGACGTGCTGAAAAGGGGTCCGGTTTTCTTGTAGGATGCTATCCGTGCACTCGGCAGTCGCTCCTGCATTGCGGGGTTTCTTTTGACGGTGAATGTCGGAGCAATGTTAGTATAGGGCCGCAGACGGCATAGAAATACCGGTGCTTTTGTCTCTTCGGCAGGGTTTCGATCGGCGGGGCCCAAGTGTTCGGACAGGTGTGGCGGTTATAAGGCGGCAATGATCAGGCGGCGGTTACCAGGCAGATATTTTTGGGGGATTCAATGTACGGCGATTTTTCGATGACCAATCGAGGCGAGACATCTGCCGATTTTCGGGTCGGTTCTCGGTGTCTGACGACGAGGGTCGGGCGCAATCTGCTCCTGTCCGCAGGTGCGGCGATCATCGCTCTGGCCTTTTCCAGCGCGCCGAGCCAGGCAGATCAATGGTTTCTCCAGGCGCGCGGGTCAGTGAGCGGCGCTTACGACGACAACATGCGCTTGACCGACAAGAACGAGAAAGAGGCGCTCGGCGTTATCGTTCGGCCCGAACTGGATGTACATGGTCGCGGTCAGAATTGGGATTTGAATTTGACGAATTTCGCCGCGTTCGAGCGGTACGACGACTCCGATTTCGATTCCGACAACTTCGGAATCAACCTCGATAGCGTCTATCGAACGCAGTTGCAGGAGTTCGGTCTGGACGGTCTCGTCAGCCGCGAAACGACGCTGGCCACGGAGCAGTTCGACACGGGCGATCTTGCCGACAAGGGTATTAAGTATACCTACGGTGCCGCGCCATATTGGAAGTATCAGTTTACGGAACGGCAATCTATCCGCCTAGGGGCCAACGTTACGATCGCCGACTACACCAAAACCAATCGTTTCGACGACTATCAGACCTACGGTGGCGGGATTCGGTGGGGTTATCAACTCACCGAGCAGGACGAGGTGACCACAAGTTTCATTTACTCGCACAACAATTCCGATGACGACGAGAATTCAAAGAGCGATTTCTACGGCGTCGGGCTGGGGTGGCGGCGAGAGGTCTCGGACCGATTGGACTGGTTCTTCGAGGCCGGTCCGCGCTATTTCGATAGCGAGCAGGACCGGATCAACGGCGCGAACCAGAAGGAGACCGATCACGACTCGTCCTTCGGCTACTTCCTGAACAGCGAGCTCAGATATAAAGTGTCGGAGTTGACCGACGTGAGTTTCAAAGCCGAACGCGCCGTCTTAGGTAGCGGCGGCGGCGGCGCCACGCAACGCAATCGGCTGCGCCTCAACGCCAACTACCGATTCCAACCGCGATGGCGCGCCAGCCTGACATCGGGCTTCACGCTGAACCAAGATCCGAACGACGACAACGATCAGCGCGATCGGAATTTTTTCACTATATCGCCGCGTATCGCCTACGACTTGACACCCGATTGGTCGATTTGGTCGTCATATCGTTTCCGAACCGACAACGAGAAGGGATCCGATCGGGCTTATTCCAACGGCGTCTTCGTCGGGGTCACTTACTCTGCGCCGCAATGGACCTTCGCCAACTAAGCGGTGCGCCTTGGTTCCGGGGCAGCGGCGAGTGGGTCTTAACGTTGATCGCCAAAAACACATACGATCGTATGTGCGTTGTTTTGTCTTTGTGTTGCGCGGCTATGGGCGAGCTGTCATAGTGCGCGCAATTGAACATTAGATAATTGAAAATCCAATGCTTATAGCCGTCGACGGAATTCATGGTTACGTTTCGATCTTAAAGCGCCGGCGATGGCACCTCCTGTTGCCCGCCGCCCTGGTCGTCGCGATCTCGCTGGTGGTGGCGGTGATTTGGCCGCCCTCGTACTTGTCGTCCGCGACCATCTTGATCGAAGAGCAGGAGGTGCCGCGCGATCTCGTCCAGTCGACGGTCACGAGTTATGCCGACGAGCGCCTGCAGGTCATCACACAACGGGTCATGACCTCGGAAAACCTTGTCTCGATCATCAAGGAATTCGACCTCTATCAAAAAGAGAGGCAGGCCATTCCGATCAACACCGTCGCTGCGGACATGCGCGAGGAGTTGGAATTCGCCTTGGTGAGCGCCGATGTGGTGGATCCGCGCAGCGGCCGGCCGACCCAGGCGACCATCGCATTCACCCTGTCGTTTTATTATCGCTCGCCAAAGGTGGCCCAGCTGGTGGTCAACAAGCTGGTATCTCTCTACCTCGATAAGAACCTGGAGGCCCGAAAGGACAAAGCAGCCGAAACAACCGGGTTCCTAAAAGACGAGGCGGAGCGGTTCAGTCAGGAAGTTCAGGCGATGGAGGCCAAGCTTGCGGCATTCAAGTCCGAGCACAACGGAAACCTGCCTGAACAAAATGCCATCAATCTTCAGTTCATGGAGCGCACCGAGCGCGAACTCGCCAACCTTCGACGCCAGCTCCAAGAAGCCGGCGAGCGCGAGATCTTCCTGCAGGCCCAGTTGGCGCAGGTGAGCCCCTACGAGGTGTCGGTCGTCGACGGTGTACGGGTGGCCAGCCCCGACGCCCAGCTGCGCGATCTCGAGACGCGCCTCATCACCCTCCAAGGTGTCTACGGTCCCGATCATCCGGACGTACGAAAGGTGAAGCGGGAGATCAAGGCGTTGCGAACGGAAACCGGGGTCGGTCCGGACATTGGCGAGCTCTATGCGCGTCGCGACGCCATTGCGGCGGACATGGCCGTCGCCCGTGAACGCTATTCCGCCGATCACCCCGACGTCACCAAACTGCAGCGCCAGCTGGACAGCGTGAATGCGGCGATCACCGATGCGCGCAACAACCCTGCACCGACGCCGAAGCGGTCGTCCCCGCCCAACAATCCCGCCTATATACAAATTCAGGCCCAGCTCGACGCGCTCCGCCTGCAGAAGAATTCCTTCAATGCCGAATATGCCATGCTGCAGGACAAGATGCGGACCTACGAAGCGCGGGCCCTTGATGCGCCCGAGATCGAGCGCGAGTACAACCTGCTCCAGCGGGACTACGAAACGGCCTTGGGTAAACTGCAGGACGTCAAGGCGAAACTGAGCCAGGCGGAGCTCGGCGAGCAGCTCGAAAAGCAAAGCAAGAGCGAGCGCTTCACGCTGGTCGAACCGGCGACCCTGCCGACGCGGCCCGAGTCGCCGAACCGCATAGCCATTCTCCTGCTGGGTGTCGTCCTCGCCGTCGCGGTCGGCATCGGCACGGTCTTCCTGGCCGAGTTGTTCGACAAAGCCGTCTACGGTCCGCGCCAGCTGGCTGCCATCACCGGCTCTTCACCCCTGGTGGTCGTCCCCTATATCACCAACGGTCGCGACACGCGGCGAGTCTGGGGACGACGTATGGCTTACGGGGCCGGCGTGACCCTCAGCCTGGCGGTGGTTCTCTATTGGTTCCAGGATCACGGTCCGCCGCTGGACGTCCTGCAGGCCATCTTCGAGCGCCGGATCGAGGGCATCCTCAGCAAATTCTAACGCCAAGGCGGATCGCGCCGACTCGCTTTGCGATCCGGTCGTTCCGCAGTTTCGCGCGGACGTCTATAGAGCTTTCTTTGCGGGCTGCTGCAGAATATAGCGCGTCAACAGAACCGCCAGGAGAAGGCCGACGGCGATACCGATCGTGTTGGCCACCATGTCCAGCAGCGACATTTGCCGGGTCGGCGTCAAGCCCTGCAAGAGCTCCATCGCGCCGCCGAGCAGGAAGAGGCCGCCTGCCAGCAGGAGACGTTGCCGGCCCAGCCAAAAGCCAAGCCCGCCGGCCAGCATGACGCAGCCGTAAGCCAGCGTGTGGTTCGCCTTGTCGGACAGCTGGACGTCCGGCATGGACGGCTGCGGCAACAAAGACAGGGCCACGATTGCGGCAACGCCGACCGCAAAGGCAAGCCGGCAGGCTTTTTGTCCCAATGACATGGTCATCCCTGTTTGGCGTCGACGGCCGCTTTGAGTTTGGCGATGCTGTCGATGCTTTGCACCTCGGCCATGGCGAACTGGATACCATAGGCCTGTTCAATGGCCGTGATGAGTTTCAGATGGTTGAGAGAGTCCCACAGCGGCACGTCTTCGTGCGTCAAGTCGCCGGATATCTCCTCCGGCTCCAGATCGAAAATATCCCCAAGTATATCGACGAGCTTTTCATCCACGGAATTCAGTCCTCCTTGATCAGGGCAATATGGTCGCAGTCGAGCAGCGCGGCTTCCGAAGCGGCGAGGCGATAGCTCTTATCGCCGCTATCGGATTCTTCGGCAATCGCAAAGCCTTGGCGTTCGAAAAAGGTCGTGACCGGCAGGTTCTTCTTCGTCGGTGAGAAGCTGGCGAACAGGGCCTCGTGGCGTCCGCTCAACAGGTAGTCGCGCTTGATTTCGTTCATGATCGCGCTCTCGATTTCCCGGCCCATGGCACGGCACGACATGATGAAGCTATCGATCCGGGGCCAGTCGCCGCGTCGGTCGATGAGGACCAGGCCCACGGTTCCGAGATCGCCGAAGCGGTCCGACACCTCGACGACGATGGTGTCGAAGTCGTCGCTTTCGATGAATTCAGCGACCTCGCCCGGGCCGTAGCGCTTGGTGGTGACGTTGAACTGGTTGGTCTTGGTGAAAAGCTGATGAATCCGTGCCGCATCCTTCGTCGACGGTCGCCGCACGTGAATTTCCGTGCCGAGCGTGGCCAGATAGCCGGCCAGGTCGCCCACCGAATCGCGTGCTTCGTCGCGCTTGCGGTTCTCGAGGTATTGCTGGGACTTCTGCCGGTCTTCACCGGTGATTTCCAGCTTCTGGAAATAGGGCCGGGAGAGGATGAGATCGGCGAAATCGGCCGGATCGCCGGAAAGCTCGATCACCGCCACCTCGGGCATGGTCTCGCGCACCAAGGCACATTCGACCGGATTGTCGTCGGCGAAGGCCAAGCTGTCTGTCCCGATGTTCAAAGTCTTGGCAATACGCGCCAGGTTCTCGTGTTTGTGGTCCCAGTTGATCTCCAGAGTTGCGAAATCGCCGGGCTTTAGGGGCATGTCGCTCTGCTTGGCGAAGGCCTCGAGTGCATCCTCGCGATTGTTCTTGCTGTTGACCGCCAAGATGATGCCACGCCGCTTTAAGGCGAGTGCGGCATGATGCACAGCGCGGTAGGCTTCGCCCACGGGGTCGCCCTTGGCAATCTTGATATTCTCCGGACCGTCTTCGCCGATAACGCCGCCCCAAAGGGTGTTGTCGAGGTCAAGCACCAGGCATTTCTTGGTACGGCCGCTGAGGGCGAGCAGATAGCCGAGCAGGGTTTCGGCCAAGGCCGGCATGAAGCCTTCGTCCCATTCCCGGCGCGCCAGATAGTAGAGCCGCTGGTTGAGCGCCCGGGTCTTGCCGTAGGCGCCGGCAATGGCGTCGACGTCCACCAGATGAGTTCGGGTTTCGGCCCGGCAGAGGGCCGCCAAGGCGCCGTTGAGTTGGGCATAGAAGGCGGCCTCGCCGGCAGCATCGGCGAGATCCGCAAGACCGGCCTGGGGTCGCGGCGGGGCAACAAAATTGGCGATCAGCAGGCTTGCGCTGCCGCTTGCCTTGGCAGCGCCGATCCAGTCCTTGACCGATGCCACGACCCGGTCGCTTTCGGCCTGGCGGTCCGCGTCGCTTAGGGCGGTGAAGTTGTCGGCCAGGGCCGGCGCCAGGTCGCGCAGGGAAAGGGCCAGCAAGATGACGTCGGGAGCAAAGGCGCGCAGACCCGAGCCTTCGGCCAGGACCTCCTGAAAGTGCTGGTCGTAGGGCCCGATGTAAGAGCTGCAGGCGACGGCGTGGCAGGCGCCGTAGACCTCCAAATAGTCGGGCAGAGGCTCGAAGGTCCGGTTGCCGAGATAGGCGATTTTTAGAGTCGGCGGTCCGTCGAAATGCCGCAGGCGGCGCGCGGCGATACTGACCTCCATGGCCGAGAGGCCAGCCGGATCGAGGCGTGTTAAACGTTCCATCAAGGCCTCATGCGTGCCGATCGCCTTCAGTTCCTTGCGTAGATTTGGGACGTCCATTGCCCGCCTTTCTCGTCTCGCTAAGTTCTGTGCCGGACCGTTGGGCAAGGCCCGGACAGGGGCCCAATCTAGGCCACAACTGCTTAAATATCCTTAGAATTTAGGTTTTCTGTTGCAGATCCAAGGTCTTTTTGAGACAGGCGATCTCTTCGGCGAGGCGCGCTTGCGGCCAGTCGAAGAGCTTTCCGGCGTCTTCGGCAAGCGCCAGGGCCCGCGCCGGGTTGTCGCCCAAGCTGGAGCGCCGCAGCAGAAGGTCCCCTAGGCTTTGCGGGGCTTCCTCGGCGATGGCCCGGCGCAGCGGAGCCTTCCAGGCATCGTCTTCCGCTTCGGGTAACTCGAAGTATGGATAGTCGGGTGGAACAAGCCGCTTTGGGCGCTGAAAGTCTTCGTCGGCGCGCGCCGCATGGCCCGGAAAGAGGCGTTGCAGGAGATCCTCGGCCAGGCTGCGGGCGGTGGTGAACTTCACCTCGCAGGCGGTGAAAAGGCCCCAGGGGCCGCCCTCGCGGCTGTGATCCAGAAGAATGGGTCGGTCGGACAGTTCGGCCGGATCGTCCCGGCGTGCCGGCAGCAACCCGGCATAGACCCGCGACACCTGGTCCGCTGCCAGGTCCAAACCGGGCAGGGCCGCGTTCACCTCGTCCAGGAAGCGCCGCAGCAGTTCCGCGGAGACTGCCGGGCGATCCGGGCCGTGGGGCCACGGCGCATAGCCCGTCCCGACGGCAAGCGCCCCTTTCCAGGGTACCAGGAAAAGGACTTGGCCGCCGCGCGCAGGGTCGCTGACCGCCAAAGCCTGCGCACAGAGCTGCGGTCGATCGAACACCAGGTTCCAGGCGAGACGCGGTTGAAACACCTGGGTTTTTGTCTGTCCGCAGGCCGCGTTGAAGCGATCGGCCCAAGGGCCGGAGGTGTTGACGACAAGTGGGGCATGGAAAGCAACTTCGCTGCCGCTTCGCTTGTCCAGGGCCCGGAGACCGGTGACCCGCCCGCCCGCGGTCTCGAGACCGATGGCGGGGCAGTGGTTCAGCACCTGCGCGCCCTCGGCGCAGGCCCAATGCAAAGCCTCGATCAGGAGGCGGGGAAAATTGGGGGCGAAGCCGTCATACCAGAGCGCCGCCCCCTCCAGGCCCGTCGGCTCGAGTTGCGGGCAGGCCGCAAGTGCCTCGGCAGCCGACAAGACCCGACCGGAGTCGAGCCGGGCCGCCGTGGCAACGCCGGTGTTTCTTTGAAAGCTTAAGATGTCGTTGGCGGCCAAGGCGGCCCGCAGGACCGGCGCCCGCTGCAGGCCCTTGCCGTAGAGCGGCAGAAGGCAGGCCAGGGGGTGCACCAAGTCGGGGAAATGCCGCAGGTACCAGCGGCGCTCGCGCGTGGACTGAAGGTGTCGCTTCAGGTCCGC
>Ga0102947_1000406_pt1 | contig 15649 bp, 10 predicted proteins | sample SalPon2A_A_D2_MG_FD_78210 | JGI IMG/M metagenome (GOLD analysis project Ga0102947, IMG submission 78210) | Soil microbial communities from South San Francisco under conditions of wetland restoration - Salt Pond MetaG R2A_A_D2_MG | ecosystem: Environmental > Terrestrial > Soil > Wetlands | place... | reverse complement strand
TCTTGTCGAGCACCATCAACCACGCTCGCCTCGGCTTCTGGAACCCGGTGAGCAAAGGGGCCCGTTATTTCACCCGGGGGAGCGAGCCCTACCCGCACGGCCCAGTCCACGAGTTCGCGACCATGCTCTGGGCTCGCGTGGGCGACTACACCCAGCGCCCACCGCTGTCCGGGCATGCCAGCGTCTACCTCTCGCCGCACCCGGAAAGCGGTGTCTACCTGGTCGGCGGTGCGGTGAAAAAGGCATGGCTCCAGTCCTCACCCTGGCTGGTCCTGGCGCTCGCCGCCTGCCTCGCCGCCTGGTTCGTGCGCCGAGAAGAGGGCGGCGGCGGTGGTCCGGCGACGGGACATCGCGCCGCCGCGCAACGTGAGTTGAAGTGCCTCTCCCTGGTGGTCTTCCCCATCCTCGCCATGTTCGCCTATTTCGGTGTCAATCGGACCGATGGCTTTTCTTACAACCAGCGCTATTTCCTGGAGCTGGTGCCGCTGGGCGGCGTCGCCTTCGCCTGGGCCGTCTCCGGCATCGCCCGGCAGCGGCGCTCCTTGGCCCTGGGCGGCGCCGTCGGCCTCCTCTTGGGTGCCGCGGTGCTCATGCGACCCGCCGATGCCCCGGTACGACATCTGGCCTTGCGATGGCTTCCCCTGGGTCTCGCCCTCACGCTTTTGGCGGCCTGGGGGTTCGCCCGCCTCCGGGCCCGGGGGGGCACGGCGGGGAGCGTCGGCCGCCCCGTACTTGCCCTCCTAGCCGCTGCCGCCATCGCCTTCTCCCTGAGTGTCCATGTGGGAGACGACCTCGTCGCCTCGCGAGCGCTGCGTCAACGCAACCTGGAACGGGCAGAGGAAGCCGCGGCGGTGCTCCCCGACGGCGCGGCACTCTTCGCGTTCTGGGGCGCGAAGGATCCTTATGGCCCCCTCCTCCTGGATCGACGCCTGGTCATCGCCGACCCCTTTGCCGACCGCGGGGCCGCCGCCCCGGGCCTGGTCGATGCCCTACTTGCCGATGGGCGGCCGGTGTACGTGACCCTGCCGTTCCCTCAGCCGTTGCTAGAGGCGATGCGGAACGGTCGGCCGCTACGCAGGACCGGCGCCCGCTTCGTGGAGATCCGCCAGCCACCGCCGGGACCCTGAGAACTTGTAGAAAATCCCGCCCGGCTCCGTACGCCGTCCCATCCCACCTCACGACGGTTGGTGGATGAGCAACGTGGGCTAGGATAGTGAACTCGGACCTTCCGCCACGACCCGTCGCCATGCATACCTTAGCCATCATCCCCGCTCGAGGAGGCTCGAAGGGAATCCCGCTCAAGAACCTGCGGCGCGTCGCAGGTCGCCCCCTCCTGGCGTACGCCGTTCTCGCCGCCCGACAGAGCCAGCGGGTGGACCGGGTCGTGGTTTCCACCGACGACGCCCGGATTGCCGCCGTGGCCCGGGACCACGGAGCCGAAGTGGTCCTGCGGAGTGCCGAGCTGGCGGGCGATGAAGCGAGTTCCGAGTCGGCGCTCCTCCACGCCATGGGTGTGTTGGAAGAGGCCGGGAACGCACCGCCGGATATCCTCGTCTTCCTCCAATGCACAGCCCCCCAGCTCCGCCCGGAGGATATCGACGGCACCGTCGACCTGGTGGCCACCGGCGACGCCGACAGCGCCTTCGCCGCGGTCCCCTTCAGCCACTTCCTGTGGCGCCGGGGCGAAAATGGCGCAGCGGTGGCCGTGAACCACGACCCGGGCGGCCGACAGCGCCGGCAGGACCGGGACGGCGACTACCTGGAGGCGGGCTCCGTCTACGCCATGCGCTACGCCGGCTTCAAGCAGCACCGGCACCGTTTTTTTGGCCGGGTGGCCCTCTTCCCGGTGGACGAGGAGCGCTGGGTCGAGGTGGATGAAGCCCCGGACCTGGAACTGGCCGACGCCCTGATCACCCACCGCGACAGCCGCGCCGCCCTGGAACAGCTTCCCCGCCGACCCGCCGCCCTGGTGATGGATTTCGATGGCGTTCTCACCGACGACCGGGTATTGGTGCTGGAGGACGGGCGGGAAGGCGTGGTCTGCCACCGGGGTGACGGCATGGGCCTGGAACTCCTGCGCGGCCTACCGGTGAAGGTGGCCGTACTCTCGCGGGAACGCAACCCGGTCGTGGCGGCGCGCTGCCGCAAACTGGAAATCGAGTACCGGCAGGGCCTGCTCGATAAGGTGACCGTACTCGACGCCTGGCTCGCGGAGAACGGCGTCGCCGCGACGGACACCGTCTTCGTAGGTAACGACGTCAACGATCTCGGCTGCATGGCCCGGGTCGGCTGCGCCGTGGCTGTGGCCGACGCCCGGCCCGAGGTCCTCCGCGCCGCCGACCTGCGACTTACGCGGCCTGGGGGCCACGGCGCCATCCGCGAAATCACCGACTTGCTGCGACAGCGCATCGGCCGAGGCCCTGCGGCCGAGCCCGCCCCCCCACCCGCGACCCCGAAGGAGACAACACCATGACGCACCGCGTCGAGATCGCCGGCCGCCCGGTCGGCCACGACCAGCCCGCCTACATGATCGCTGAGATCGGCATCAACCACAACGGCAGCCTGGAGCTGGCCATGAAGCTGATCGACGCCGCCCGCGTGGCCGGTTGCGATGCGGTGAAGTTCCAGAAACGCACCCCCGAGGAGTGCGTCCCCATGGACCAGCGCGACCGCATCCGCTCGACGCCGTGGGGAGAGATGACCTACATGGAGTATCGACGGCGGGTGGAGTTCGGCGAACAGGAGTACCGCCGCATCGACGACTACTGCCGTGACCACGGCATGACCTGGTTCGCCTCGGTTTGGGACCCCTCGTCCGTCGACTTTTTGGAGGCTTTCAGCCCCGCGGCCTACAAGCTTCCGTCGGCCATGCTCACCGACCTCGATCTGATCCGGCGGCTTCGCGCCACCGGTCGCCCCCTGATTCTGTCCAGTGGCATGTCCACCCTGGAGGAGATCCGACGCGGGGTCGAAACGGCGGGCGAGGACAACCTGGTGCTCCTCCACTCCACGAGCACCTACCCCTGCCCGCCGGAGGAACTGAACCTGCGGATGATCACCACCCTGCGCCAGGAATTCGATTGTCCCATCGGCTACTCCGGTCATGAGGTGGGGTTGCAGACAACGGTGGCCGCCGTCGTCCTCGGAGCCTGCGTGGTGGAGCGCCACGTCACCCTGGACCGCGCCATGTGGGGCAGCGACCAGGCAGCATCGGTGGAACCCTGGGGCCTGATGCGCCTGGCGCGTGACATCGACGTGGTGGAGAAGGCCCTGGGGGATGGTGTCAAGCAGGTCTACGACAGTGAGCGCCCCGCCCGCGACAAGCTGCGGATGACGCGCTGAGAGCGCTTTGACTGACGCCCCCTGCCGCGTCCCGGACTCTCAGCGCCAGACCCGGCGTAGCGCTTCACGCAGCGGCCGCAGGGCCACCGCCAGACGGACGCGGCGGCGCACCCGGCGAACCAGCCCTTCGGTGGTGGCCGGTGCCGGCGCAGGCACCTCCCCCCCCTCTTGCGCCGCCGCCGCGACCACCAGCAGGTGGTGCCGGCGCCGCCCTTCGGGAGGGTAGTGACGCCCCAATCGGCGCAACCCGGCCCGGGCCAGGGCCCCGTCCAGGGACTCGGCGGTGAAGTCGATCAGGTGGGGGTAGTGGAAGTAGCGCTCGGTGAAGCTCGGCCCCAGGGCCCGGGAGAGGTCCGGGACCTCCACGATGACCCGGCCCCCGTCCTCCAACATGCCCCGGCAGTGGCGCAGCGTCTCCACCGGCCGGGGCAGGTGCTCCAGGACGTGGAAGAGAACTACGTGACGGTAGCGCTCGCGTCCCCCATGGTGCTCCGGAAACATGCCGGTCGCCACCTCCAGCCCCTGCTTGCGAGCGTGATCGGAGTAGCCTTCACTCGGCTCCACCCCCCAAGCCCGCAGGCCGGCGTCGCGGCACAGGCGCAGGAAGTTGCCAGCTCCACAGCCGATTTCCAGCACACTGTCGCCGGCCGCAAGCAGACCACTCCGGCGTAGGTAACGGAAGCGGTACTCGGCGATGCGGTCGCGCCACTCCAAGTCCCCCCCCGTGGGCTCCTCGCGGCCCCGGAAACGGCGTGAATACTCCCCGCGGTAGTACCGGCTCAGCTCCTCGGCGCCGGGTCGCGGCGATTGATAAAAGACGCCGCAGGCGGCGCAGGCCTGGATCGCCTGGCCCTGAAAGTCGCGGCCGTGGCGGCTGACCAGCCAGCCCTCGCCACCACCGCAGACCGGACAGCCGTCCAGCTCCTCCATCACAGGTCCAGGCGCTCGGCGATGCGGCGGTGAAACGAGCGAGTCTGCTGCCGCAGCTCCGGCAGTAGGTTTCGCACCCTGCCGCGGGCCGAGTCCAGGTCGTCCAGCAGGCGCCCCGCCAGTTCCCCCAACCCGACCAGCTTGCGATCCTCGTCCAGGTCCACGACCCAGTCACCGAGGCCGATCTCCTCCAGGAACCCGCCCACCTTGTCGTGGCTCGCCAGGCCGATCACCGGGGTGCCGGCCCCCACCGCACAGATGGTGCTGTGGCCGCGCATGCCCAGCACCAGATCGACTTGGCGGTAGCGGTCGAAGAAGGTGGGGGCGGCCCCGACACCGTTGAGCACCGGGGTCAGAGTCATCGACTCCCGCAGCACCCGGGCCGGCAACACCTCCAGCAGTTCGGAGAAAAGGGCGATGTCACCCAACAGGTGGGGACAGAGGACAACATGGGCCCCGCGCTCGGAGATCAGCTCCTCCAGGGTGGCGGCCAAACGGCGCATGAAGCGCTTGCGCCACCAACCGAAACGCCGTCCCGGCCGGTCCCCGGCCAACTGTAGAAGCACCCGGGGCCCCTCGGCGCCGGCCACCTCCGGCACGGTGCCGGGCCCGGGGGGCACCCACAAGCCGGGGTCGGGAATGGTGGTCAACTCCGCCTGCCCCCCCACACGGCGACGCAGCCGCTCCTCGGAACCGTCGTTGCGGACCGAGAAGAGATGACCACCTTCCTCGGCCAGGGCCACCAGCTTGCGCAGGCGGCGGCGATGGAAGAAGAAGGTACGGCGGAACCGGTTCTCTCCCAGGGCGTAGAACACCCAGGGGATGGAGCTGTCGCGGAGCACGTCGAGGTGGAAGTTGAAGTTGATCCCGGACCAGAAGTTGCCCTTGCCCCCTTCGATCATTCCACCGCCACCCACCAAAATCATGTCGTAGTGGCGGTGCAGATCCTTGGCTTCACTGCGCGGCAACATGTCACGGCGCCCCCGAAGCTTGCATCCCAGGACATCCAGGGGATGGAACTCGATATCGACACCGAGGTCCTCTCGAAGCGTCCGGTGGATGCCCGCCACCAGAGCACCGTCGCCGATGTTGTGTCCGTGGGTGGCGGCGTGCAGGACTCGTAGGGTCACAGGACCTCCTCAGGGGGTCGTCTCAGGACGGCCCTAGGCCCGGCCCGGCGTTGCGCCGGGGACAGGACCAAGAACCAGAAGGCGACCAGGTAGACGACCCCCGCCAGCGCTCCCCGGACGGCCAGGTCGGCCAGCGGGGGACCGACGGTGGGAAGTGCCGCAGCGAGGCCCGCCAGCACCATGCAAGCGAGGCCCGGTATCACCACCCGGCGAAGCAATGGGGATCCATCGAGCCCGAGGGCGGCTTGGCCGGCGCTGAGATTGGCCAGCAGCAGGTAGATGCCGCTGAGCGCCGTCCCCAGCGCCGCCCCCCAACCCCCGAGCTGCCAGGTGGCGAAGAGGCTGAGCAGGAAATTGAGGCCGGCGGCGACCAGGAAGTGGCGCTCCAGATGGCCGAACAGCCCCTGCCCGGCTAGCACCACCTGGATCACCGAGCGGAAACTGGTCAGAGCATAGAAGATGAGGAGCAGGCGCGCCGCCGTGATCGCCAGAGTTGGAGCGTCCCCGAACCAGAGGATGAGCACCGGCTCGGCAGCCGCGAAGGCGACGACGCAGACCCCCCCCACCAGGAGGAGGGAAAGCTGCGACGTGCTCAGCACCAGGCGGCGCACCCAGGCCGGGTCGCGCCGCCATTCACGCACGGAGATCGGAAGCAGCGCCTTGAGCACCTCCAGGGTTTGGGCCGCCAGCCCGGCCAACGCCTCGGCCAGGGCGTAAGCGGCGGTCGCCGCGCCGCCAGCCAACACTTGGACCACCCAGAGGTCCAAGCGATAGGACACCACCGAGGCCCCCTTCGCAACCAGCAACGGTCGCAAAAACGTGACCACGCCACGACGCTCCCTGGCGTCCGGGCCGCGGCGCCACCACCCCGGCGCGAGGATGCCCGGTGCCCGGCGGCGCACCAGGACGACGAGCAGCACGAGGAGGGCCACATAAGTGAGCACGTAGAGGAGCACGTAGGGCGACAGTGCCGCCACGCCGGCGAGAAACAAGGCGCCGACGGCCGCCAGGCGAACGACGGCGACGCCGGACTGGGCCAGACGTAGCGCGAGATAGTCCTCGTGCCCCTCCAGCACCTTGCCGAGCAGGTTGCACAGGGTGGCCAGAAAAAGGCCCGCCGACGCCAAGCCGGCCAGCACCAGCACCTCCTCCCGGCGCCTCAGCAACAGGGCGACCGCGATTCCAAAAATGGTCGCGAAGAGCAAGGCAAGGCCGAGATAGAGCTGTACCGCGACCTCCAGGCGGCGCGGTGCTTCGGCCTTATCGCCGGCCACCGCGGTAACCACGTAGGTACCCAGGCTGTCATCCACCAGGTTGAGCCGCACCATGCCGCCGGTGATCAGGGCGAGGAGGCCGAAATCAAGGTCGAGCCGGCGATAGAGCAACCCCGCCGCCGCCGCCGCCGCCAACGCCGTCACCACGCCATGAACGGCGTTGAGACCGCCGTAGCGCAACAGGCGGGGAAGGAAGCTCAATCCTCTACCCCTGCGGTCGCCGCCAGGCGACCGAGGCGGTCGGTCAGGGGGCCCGGGTCGGTGCCGGCGCCGCCGGCGTGGAAGCCGGTGGGATCTTCGCGCACGGCCGGCACCGGCAGCATCTGCTCAAAGTACAGCCGGTACATGAAGCGCCGGGCCTGCTCCGCAGCACCGCCGTCGGCGCCGCCGTCGCCGGCGGCCAGACGGCGCAGGTATTCCTCTCGGCTCTCCGGCCGCTCGACGAAGGGTGCGGCCGAGTAGGCGCTGCGGGCCGCCACCATCACCCGGCGGCCGAGGGCCGCAGCCTCCAGGCCAATGGTGCTGCTGTAGACCAGGACGAGATCAGCCTGACGCACGAGGGCGTAGGAATCCACCGCGTCGCCGGCGTCGATCAGGGTGACGTTGTCCGGCAGACCGTCCGGGAAGGCGGCGGCGAGAGCTCCCGCGACCCGTTGTCGGGTTGGGTGCCAGTAGACCTTCACCTCCGCTGGATGAACCCGGATGACCAGGTGGACGCCGACCTCGTCCGCCACGGCCTTCACCGTGGTCACCACCCAGTCGAACATGTCGTCGAACACCGTGTCCTCGCCCACCACGGCCGAATCCCAGATCAGGTTGGTGAACAGCACCAGGACCCGTTTCGCCGGCGGCAGCTCCAGGGCCCGGGCTTCGGCGGAGAGAAAGCGCACCTGCCCGTTGCCGACCTCCTGGCGGCGGCGCAGATAGGCGCCGATGGCGTGGCTCTCCTCGGTGGAGAGGGGGCGGTCCAAGTCGCCCAGGACCTCTCGACTGTCAAAGGGAACGGCAGTGGGGGTGGGCGAAAGCACCACCGTGTCGCGCCGGTTTCCACGCTCATAGGTCCACACCGGCACGCCCCGACGCCGTGCCGCGTCGAGACAGACGGCCTCACCGAAGAACTTGCCGTTCAGGGCCAGCACCGCCGCGGGCCGCACCTCATCGAGGAAGGAGGCGGCGGCGCGGCGCACCCGCTCCGCGGATAGCAGCAGTTCCTCCAGCATGCGTCGTTGGGCCGGTGGCAACTCTTCGAGAGGGCCCGGGCGGGCCGCCAACAATCGCTGGAAACTGGCCCGAACCTCGCTATAGCGTTCTTCGAAGCGGTCGTTCCAGACCAGCTTCGGAGTCACCGCGGCGGCATCTTCGGGGCTCAGAAAATCAGCCAGGGACAGGCGACGGGCTCCGGCCACCGCGGCGCTACGCCGGTTGAAGTGGACACAGTGGCGACAGAGTTCCGGTTCCCGGTGGGGCCCCGCCATGGAGTCACAGCGCAGCATCACCCGGTCGTCGGTGACCCAGGTGACATCGCAGCCCTGGCGAAACAGCAGGCGGGTAAACACCGTTTCCCAAGCGCGGGAGATGGCCCAGTGACGGAAGGCCAGGACCACCACCTGGGGAGCCCCCGGCCCCGGCTCGGCGCCGGCGTTCAGGCGTCGGACCACCCGCCTCAACTGCCAGAGCTGGAAGGGTGCCAGAACCCAGCGTCGCAGCAGGTGGCGCAGCCCCGCCCGGGGGATGACCCGACGCTTCAGACGGTGCGCCCAGACACGGCGCTGCTCGGTAATTCGGAACATGGAGGGCTCTCTGGAAACCGGCCTGCAACGTAGCAGCGCGGGCCCTGGTTCTAGCTCACCACCTGAACAATCGTGGCAGATGGCTCGCCGGAGGTGCGAGCTGACCACCTGCGCTAGACTGCCCGCTGAGCGAAGCTTTCATCATCCGGCGGAATGATACCTTGCGATCCAAGCCAGGCAACAGTCGCTATTCGGTAGGCGCGGTGCCCATCGACGCAGTGACCGAGGAGGACTTGGTGGCGGCCCTACTGGCCGCGGCCACAAAGGGCGAGTGTGTCCGCGCCACCTATCTCAATGCCCACAACTTCCACCTTGCCTGGAACAACACCCCCTACCGCGACCTGCTACGTCGTTTCGACCTGGTTTTCTGCGACGGCGTCGGGTTGCGCCTCGGCCTGGCTCTGCTGGGCCTACGACTGCCCCAGCGCATGACACCGCCCGACTTCGTCGATCGACTCTTTGAAAACCTCGCCCGGGCGGGCCTCCGGGTCTTCCTCCTGGGCGACGAAGCGGACGTGGTGGCCGCCACCGCCGACCGCCTTGAACGGCGTTGGCCCGGCCTGGTGGGAGGCTACCATCACGGTTTCTTCGCGGAGGCCGAGGCCGGGGAGATCGCGGAACGCATCTCCACCGCCGACTGCCGCTTGGTTCTGGTGGCCATGGGCTCCCCCCTTCAGGAGCGCTGGATCGTGAACCTGGCCCCCCGCGTCGGCGGCGCATGGCTCGCCGTCGGCGGTCTTTTCCGTTGGTATTCGGGGTTCGAGCGCCGGGGCCCCCGTTGGCTGACCGACCACGGTTTCGAATGGCTCTGTCGCCTCCTGGTGCAGCGCCGCCGGGTGGCCCGCCGATACCTTCTGGGACTGCCCCGCTTTGCCCTTCTCCTCCTGCGGCTACGGCTCCTCGGGCCGCGCCCCGTCCGCAGGGCCGGGTAGCCGACGCCGTGAACCGCCCCAGCCTCGCCGACCCACCCCGGGATCGGGTTTCGGCCGTCTCCGTGCCGGCTTTGCGCTGGCGTCGCCAGGCACGCGTACTCGTGCTGATGGTCACTGACCTTGCCACCCTCCTGACCGCCGGCACCCTCGGCTACCTTGCCTGGGCGCTACCGGTCCATGGCGTGGAAGGCCAACCTCCGGGCCTCTTCCTCCGCCTGGCCTTCCTCTTACCCCTCTTCGTATTGGCCTTCGCTCAGGCCGGCCTCTATCCCGGGATCGGCCTCGGACCGGTGGAGACGCTACGCCGGCTCACCCTATCGACGCTCCTGACCTTCCTCTTCCTGGCCACCGTCAACTACGCGTTGAAGTCGCCTTACCTCTACTCCCGAGTCAGCCTCCTGCTCATCCTTCTGTTCGCGCTGGTCCTGCTGCCGGCGTCCCGCTTCCTCCTCCATGCCGCCGCCCAAAGCTGGACCTGGTGGCAAGAGCCGGTGGTGCTGGTGAGTACGGCCGAACAGGCCGAGGGCGCGATGGACGCCTTTCGCGGACCGCTCCAGGCCGACTACCTTCCGGTGGGACTGTTGGCCCCCAGCGATCCACAGGCTGGACGAAGCGGCGGTCTGCCTCACCTGGGAAGCCTCGCCGAGCTGCCCGAGGCGGTGCCACCGGGCGTCCGCATCGCGGTGGTCCCTGACACCCCGGGCCTGCCCGACCTTGACCGGCTGAATCTCCACTTCCAGCGGGTGGTGCTGCTGCGCCTCTATGGGCCCTTGCCGGTGGAAGGAGCCCAGGTGAGGAACCTCGGCGGCTTGGTCGGAATCGAATATGTCAACAGCCTGCTGCAGACCCATAACCGGGTGCTCAAGCGTGCCCTGGACCTGCTGCTGGGCAGCGTCCTGCTCCTCGCCGCCGCGCCGCTGATCGCCATCGCCTGCCTGGCGGTGAAACTGACCGATGGCGGCCCCGCCTTTTTCGTCCAGCGACGCCGGGGCCTCCACGGCCAATCCATCCGAATCCCCAAGGTGCGCACCATGCATGTGGATGCCGAGGAACGCCTGGAGCAACATCTCCTCGATGATCCCGACCTGGCCCGGCAGTGGGCCGAGCAGCGCAAGCTGCGCCATGACCCCCGCCTGCTACCCGCCATCGGTCACTTCCTACGCCGCTTCAGTCTGGACGAGTTGCCCCAACTGTGGAACGTGGTCAAGGGGGAGATGAGCCTGGTCGGCCCGCGGCCCTTCCCGGAGGACCACCTGCAACTGTTTTCCGAGGACTTCCAGGCGCTGCGCCAGCGGGTGCGGCCGGGGATCACCGGCCTGTGGCAGGTGACCGTGCGTAGCGAAGGGGGCATCGCTGAGCAGAAAGCCGCGGACAGCCACTACATCCGCAATTGGTCGCTGTGGCTCGACCTCTACGTCCTGGGCCGCACGGCGGGGGCGGTGGCGGGCGGTAGGGGCGCATATTGAAGCCCCCCCACCGCGTGCCCGCCGCGGGCAGCCGCACCCGCCTTCTCCTCGCAACCGTCTCCCTGGGGCTGGTGGCCTGGCCCTTCATGGTGGTCACCTTCCCTCCCCTCGCCGACCTGCCCCAGCATGCCGCCCAGGTCCGGCTGCTGGGCGAGGCGCTGGCGGGCGACGGTGCCTACGCCGTGCAGTGGGGAACCCCCTACAGCCTTGCCTACCTGCCGCTGGCGGCGGCGACGGCGCTGGCCGGGCCGCTGGCCGGCGCCCGGCTGGGGGCGATGCTCATCGCCCTCGCCTGGGTCGGGGCGGTGCATCTTCTGGCCTGGCGCCTCGGGCGCTCCGCCGCCGCCGCCACCGCCGCCTCGGTGCTGGTCTTTCACCACGCCCTCTACTGGGGGTTCCTGCCTTTCCTCGTCGGCTTCCCGGTGTTCGCCGCCTGGCTTCTCCTGGTGCGCCAAGAGCCGCGGCCCAGGGTCACCCGGGCCGCTCTCTTCACCGGCGGCGCCCTTCTTCTCTATACCGCCCACGCCCTGTGGTTCGCCGCCGGTCTCGGCTGGCTGGCCCTGGACGTCGCCACACGGCACCACCGGGGCACGCCGTGGCGGCACCTGGTGGCCCGCCTGGCCGGTCCCGCCGCGGTGGCAGCAGCGGCGGTCGCCTGGTTCCGCGCCTTGTCCTCGTCCTCCTTCGCGACCCCGCCCCTCTGGGTGCCCCAGCCCTGGCGCCGGCTGCTCCCCGGCTCCTGGGTGGAGGCGGCCTTCGGCGGCCTGGCGGGATTGTTGGAGCCGCTGACCTTTGCCGCCCTCGCAGCCTGGCTGGTGGCCGCCCTCGTGGTCCACCTGGTGCGGAGCACCGACCGGGAAAAGGGGGCCGGGGACCGGGCGCCGGAGGGAGAAGCCACCGGTTGGGACTACCGGCTCCTCAGCCTCGGCCTGCTCCTCCTGGCCGGGGCCCTTCTGCTGCCCGACAAATACACCAACACCATTGAGTTCAACGACCGCTGGTTCCCGCCGGCCTTGGCGCTCCTGCTGCTGGCGGCACCCAGGCTTCCCTTGCGCCCGACGCTGACCCGGGCCGCCGCCGTCACCCTGCTGGGAGCCTTCGTCATGACCACTGCCGTCACCTGGCAGCGCGCCGAGGCGGAGGAGTTGGCCGGCCTAGCCCCGGCGCTGGCCAGCCTGCCGGACGAGCCTCGGCTGCTAGGTCTGGAGTTCCCGCGACGGAGCCGCTACCTGGACCGCCAGCCATACCTGCAGATCTTCGCCTGGGGGCAGGTGCTGCGCGGTGGCGAACTCAACTTCTCCTTTGCCGACTTCCCGCCCAGCCCGGTGGTCTACAGACCTCCCCGGCGGCCGCCCTGGACCCCCGGCCTGGAGTGGTTCCCCCAGCGCGTCCGCCCCGGTGACTTCGGCTGGTTCACCCATGTCCTGGTACGCGCCCCGCCGGCCATCCACTCCCGTTTCGAGGCTGCCGCCTACCTGGTGCCGGTCAACCCGCCGGCACCGTGGCGCCTCTACCGGGTGGGTGATGGCGCACCGCGGGAAAACCGGCGTGTGGCGCCTCAACCCCCGTAGACGATCCACATCACCGCCAGCCCCCACAGCGCCAGGTTGATGAGGAACGGGGCGTCGTGGAGGATCGCCTCCGTCGGGCTGTCTTCGCCGGGGCGCTGGTAGACCAGGTAGAGGTAGCGGAAGATGCCGAAAAGCACCATGGGGATGGTGTAGATCAGGTCCTGGGTGTCGTAGCGCTCGGCGGTCTCCGGAGCCACCGCGTAGAGGGCGTAGGAGACCACCGCCGAGGCGGTGACGACGTTGATCATCTGGTCGAGAAAGGCGGGGCTGTAGTGATCCAGCACCCGGCGCTGGCCGGCGGCGTTCTCGCGCAGCAGCTCGATTTCGTGGCGGCGCTTGGAGAAGGCGAGGAACAGCGCCAGGAAGATGGTGCACAGCAGCAGCCAGCGCGACACCTCGACGTCCACCGCGGCACCGCCGGCCAGGACCCGGAGCACGAAGCCGACGGCGATGATCATCACGTCCAGGATCACCACCCGCTTCAGACCCAGGGTGTATGCCAGGTTGAGGCCGAGGTAGATGGCGACGATGAGCAGGAACCCGGCCCCCAGCCACAGCCCACCGGCCAGGGTGGCGGCGAGGAGGCCGGCGATGGCGGCCACCGCCGCCGAGGCTGGTAGGGTTCCGGCGGCGAGGGGGCGGTGGCGCTTGACCGGGTGCAACCGGTCCGCCTCCCGGTCCCGCAGGTCGTTGAAGAGATAGACGGCGCTCGACGCCGCACAGAAGCAGACGAAGGCAACCACGCCGCGCAGCAGCAGGTCGCCCGCCAGCAGGCCGTGGGCGAAGACCAAGGGCGCCAGGACGAAGAGATTCTTCGCCCACTGGGCGGGACGGAGCGAGCGGATCAAACCTCGGAGCATGGCGGCTATTGTACGGATCGGGGACCCACAGGTGAAACGCGTCGCGGAAAACGAGGCCAGCGGGGGCCGCGGCCTCCTCATCGCCGGGCTGGCGATCCTCGCCGTCTGGCTGTGGGTCACCCTGCCCCTGGCGCTGGGACAGGAGAGCCTGTTCTTCCGCGACGTCCTGGACAACCATTTCGCCCTGAAGACCTTCGGCGCCAGCGAGCTGGCCCGCGGCGAGATTCCCGCCATCAACCCCACCTTGGGCCTGGGGCAGCCGTTCCGGGGCAACCCCAGCGCCCTGGCTTTCTACCCGGGCAACGTCCTCTATCTCGTCCTCCCCTTCTGGAGCGCCTTCAACCTCCACTTCGCCCTCCACTGGCTCCTCGCCCTGGGCGCCATGACCTTCCTCGCCCGCCGCCTCGGCATGGAACCGGCGGCGGCCCTTCTGGCCGGCCTGACGTACGCCGGCAGCGGCTGGTTCCTCTCCACCCTGAGCTTCTACAACATCGTCGGCGTCGCCGCGTGGTGGCCCCTGGTGATGGCCGGGGCGGTGGCCGGCGGAGGGCGGCGGCGGCGCGCCCGTAGCGTCGCCCTGGCGGGGGCCGCGTGCGGCATGGCGCTCCTTGCCGGCGAGCCCATGACCGCGGCGCTGGGCATGGTCCCCCTGCTGGTCCTGGCGGTGGGGCGCAGCGGCATGGTCCGGGGGCTGATCGACGCTGTCGCCATCGGCGCCGTAGGACTGGCGGTGGCGGCGCCCCAGGTGGTGGCCACCGGGCGCGTCCTGGGCCACTCGTTCCGCGGCACCGTGGGCGTGGTGGAGAACGTCACCAAGTTCTCCCTGCCCGCGGTCCGCTTCGCGGAGATGGTCGTCCCCCTGCCCTTCGGCTGGCCCATGGATCTCGGGCCCCACGGTTGGTGGCTGTGGCGCACCGCCCCGGACACCGGTTTCTTCCTCTCCCTCTACGCCGGCGTCATCGCCCTCTGGCTGGCGCTGCGGGCCGTGCGGCGGCGCCCGGCCTGGGCCGCCCTCGGCGCCCTGGGGCTGGCCGGGGCGGTGATCCTGGCGCTGGCGCCGGAGACGCTGCAGCGCGTCACCGGCGGGCTGTTCCGGTACCCGGAAAAGCTTCTCTTCTGGTACGCCATCGCCCTGCCCCTCCTCGCCGGCCAGGGGCTGCAATCGGCACTGCGGGGGGGGAAACAGCCCGCGCAGACAGAGCCCTCGGAGCCCGGCGGGGACGACGCTCCCCCCGGGCTGGGGCCGGTGCCGTGGGGAGCCGCCGTGGGCGGCGGCCTGCTGATCGCCGCGGCGGTGGCCGCCGCGATGCTCACCCCGAGGCTGGCCGACGCGGCCGCCGAGCCGGCCCTGGTCGCCACCCAGGGGATCCACCTGATGACCTACCTCACCATCGGCGGCGTCCTGCTGCTGGCCGGCGCCGCGGCCCTGCGGCGGCGCGCCGCCACCGTCGTCCTGCTGCTCCAGCTCTGCGCCCTCGTGCAGCTCTACCCGCTGCTGCGCACCATCCCGACGGCACCCCTCTCGCAGCCCTCGCCATGGGTCGACCTGGTGGGCACCGCGCCGGTCGGGGAGGGCCCGGGGGTGTTCAACACCCTGGTCCCCTCGCCGCCGTGGGAAGAGCCGCCGCCGGAAGTGGACCGGGACGCGAGCCGTGCCCACCGCGACCTGCGCCACGCCCTGGACCTCTACCCGGCCCCCGGCCTCGCCTTCGGGCTGACCTACCCCATGGCGCCCAACATCGAGGGCCTGGCGCCCTCGCTCTACAGCCTGGCGATGATCCAGACCCAGGCGCAGGACTGGGCCGGCCGCAGGAGTTGGTTGCGCACCATGGGGGTCGATGCCCTGGTCACCTACCGGCCGGTGGACCAACCGGGCCTGCGCCTTCGCCGCAGGGCGCTGCACCGCGGCGTCCCGGCCTATCTCTACGCCGTGGAGGGCTCGGCGCCGGACGCCTGGTGGCCGCGGCGGGTCGAGGCCGCATCCGGGCCGCGGGCCGCGTTCGCCCAGGTCACCGCCCTGGCCGACCCGGTGGCGACCGTCGTCGTCCCGCCCACCGTGGAGCACGACGCGAGGGGCCGGGTCCGGATCCTCCGCCAGCGACCGGACCGGATGGAGCTCGACGTCTCGAGCGTCGCCGGCGGGCTGCTGGTGGTACGGCGCTCGTTCAACCTGCTCTACGAGGCGCGGATCGACGGCGACGAGTTGGAGACCGTGCCGGCCAACGTCACCCTGCTGGGCGTCGTGGTGCCGCCCGGGGACCACCGGGTGGTGATCGACGTCGGCGACGGGCCGGAGACCGCCGGCCTGGCGCTGTCGCTGCTGGCCCTTCTCGGCATCGGCGCCGTGATCTGGG
>Ga0102947_1000405_pt1 | contig 15682 bp, 10 predicted proteins | sample SalPon2A_A_D2_MG_FD_78210 | JGI IMG/M metagenome (GOLD analysis project Ga0102947, IMG submission 78210) | Soil microbial communities from South San Francisco under conditions of wetland restoration - Salt Pond MetaG R2A_A_D2_MG | ecosystem: Environmental > Terrestrial > Soil > Wetlands | place... | reverse complement strand
TCCGCGCCCACGACCTGGTGCCGGTGCCGGTCGATTTCCCGCTGGCCGACCTGGTGCCCGGCGCCGGCGCCCTCGCCGCGCGCATCACGTCGCGCACCCGGGCCGTGGTCCTCGCCCACCTTTTCGGCGCCGTCTCCCCTCTGCCCGGCACCACCGAGCTCTGCCGCCGTCACCGCCTCGACCTGGTGGAGGACCGCGCCCAGGCCTTCACCGGGCCGACCGACACCGGCCACCCGGAGGCGACGCTGTCTCTCTTCAGCTTCGGTCCGATCAAGAGCGCCACCGCCCTGGGTGGCGCCCTGGTGACGGTCCGCGACGCCGCCCTCCTCGCCCGCATGCGCCGGCTGACCGAGGCGTGGCCGGTGGTTCCCCGCGGCGAACAGCTCGCCCGCCTGGGCCGCTACGGCGGCTTGGCGCTCCTGGCGCGCCGCGCTCCCTACACCCTCCTCGCCCTCGCCTGCCGCCTTGCCGGCGACGATCTCGACCGCTGGGTCGGTGGCTCGGCGCGCTCCTTCCGCGGCGACGTGCTGTTGAGCCAGATCCGCCGCCGGCCCGGCCGGCCCTTGCTGCGGCTCCTCGGACACCGCTTCGCCACGGCCTCGGACGCCGACTACGAGCGTCGGGCGGCGGCGGGACGCGACCTCGCCGGTAGATTGGGTGGCGAGCCGGGCGGCCCACTGGTCCTCCCCGGGACCCAACCGGCCTCCGGCGGCGGCCCGGAGCGCCACACCTTCTGGGTCTTCCCGCTCCTCACCGACCGGCCGAAGCGATTGGTGGCGGCCCTCCGCGCCGCAGGCTTCGACGCCACCCGCAAGGCCACCCTGGCCCCCCTCGGTCCCGATCTGCCGCTCCTCACCCGCGACTTCTCACGCCTCGTCTACCTGCCCTTCGACGGCTTGACGCCGGCGGCGCGACGGCGACTGGCAGCAAGGGTGCTCGACGTCGTGGCGCGATGACCATCCCGTAAGCCAGCTCCCCGCTAACAGTCCGTGGCAGGGTCGCGACCCGAAGCTCTGGTGGGAACCGACCGGAAGCCGCCGCTTGGGCTCAGGCCCCCAGCAACCCCTCGATCTCGCCGTCCACCAGGTCCATCTTCTCGGCCTGGGGCTCCCGGGGCAGGCCGGGCATGCGCATGACGTCGCCCAGCAGCGGGATGACGAAGCCGGCGCCGGCGGACAGCTCGAAGCCGCGCACGGTCACCGGGAAGCCTTCCGGCCGGCCGGCGATGTTGGGGTCGTCGGTCAGCGAGGTGGGCGCCTTGGCCATGCACACCGGCAGGCCGGTGTAGCCCAGCTCGCGGATCCGCGCCAACTGCTTCTCCGCCTGCTTCGTGTAGTGCACCGACCCGGCGCCGTACATCTGCGTCGCGACCTTCTCGATCTTGTCCTTGATCGGCTCGGCGTGGTCGTAGAGCGGGTGGAACGGGCTGGGGTGCTCCTCGGCGTACTCCACCAAGGTGCGGGCCAGGTCCATCGCGCCCTCGCCGCCCTGGGCGAAGTGGTCGGAGACGGCGAAGGGGGCGCCGTCCTCCTCGCACGCCCGGCGCACCACCTCGATCTCCTCGTCGGTGTCGGTGTGGAAGCGGTTCAGGGCGACGACGGGGACCTCGCCGAAGGTGCGGATGTTGTCGATGTGCTTGTGCAGGTTGCCCAGGCCGCGCTCCACCGCCGCCGGGTCCGGCGTGTCCAGGTCGTCCCGGCCGACGCCGCCGTGGCGTTTGAGCGCCCGCACGGTGGCGACCAGCACCACCGCCGCGGTGTCCAGGCCGGCCGAGGTGCACTTGATGTCGAAGAACTTCTCCGCCCCCAGGTCGAAGCCGAAGCCGGCCTCGGTCACCGTCCAGTCGGCGTGGGCCATGGCCATCTTGGTGGCGATGACCGAGTTGCAGCCGTGGGCGATGTTGGCGAAGGGGCCGCCGTGGATGAAGGCCGGAACCCCCTCGACGCTCTGCACCAGGTTGGGCATCAGGGCGTCGCGTAGCAGCACCATCATGGAGCCCACCGCCCCCAGGTCATCGGCGGTCACCGGCTCGCCGGTGTAGGTGAAACCGACCAGGATGCGGCCCAGGCGACGGCGCAGGTCGTCCTCGTCGTCGGCCAGGCAGAGGATGGCCATCACCTCGGAGGCCGGCGTGATGTCGAAGCCGGTCTCCCGGGGCACGCCCTGGAAGCGGCCCCCCAGGCCGACCACGATGTGACGCAGCGCCCGGTCGTTCAGGTCCACCACCCGGCGCCACAGGACCTCCCGGGGGTCGATCAACGGCTCCTTGCGGAAGTGGACGTGGTTGTCGAGCATCGCCGCCAGCAGGTTGTTGGCGCTGGTGATGGCGTGGAAGTCACCGGTGAAATGGAGGTTGATGTCGGCGGTGGGGACGACGATGGACTTGCCACCGCCGGTGGCGCCGCCCTTGCGACCGAAGGTCGGCCCCAGGCTGGGCTCGCGCAGCGCCAGGCAGACGCTCTCGCCGATCTTGGCCAGGCCCTGGGCGAGGCCGATGGAGGTGGTGGTCTTGCCTTCCCCGGCGCTGGTGGGGGTGATGGCGGAGACCAGGACGAGACGGCCCTTGGTGCGGCCGTTGTTACGAGCTGAGAGGCGGACCTTGGCCTTGTCATTGCCGTAGGGGAGAACCGCGGAAGGCTCGATCCCCAGGTCGCGGGCAACTTCGGTGATGGGACGTAGATTGTTTTGGCTCACGAGGACGAAGTTTAGCACCGCCGTTTCCGCGCTTCGCCATCCTTCAGGGTAGGCCGGGGAAGACCTGCTGAGACGGTGCGCTGATAAGCTGCCTCGGTCATGACCGACCCCTCCCCGGAAGCCCCTTCCAAGCCCTCCCCGGACATCTCCCGGAAGCCGCCGAAAAACCCCTTCAACTACGTCGGCGAGGCGGACTTCGAGCACGGCGAGATCCCCGCCGTCGGCGTGCTCCTGACCAACCTCGGCACCCCCCAGGCGCCCACCGCCGGGGCGTTGCGGCCGTACCTGCGCCAGTTCCTCTCCGACCCGCGGGTGATCGAGGTGCCGAAGCTTTTCTGGCAGTTCATCTTGAACGCCTTCGTCCTCACCTTCCGGCCGAGAAAATCCGCCGAGGCCTACGAGACCGTGTGGACCGAGGAGGGCTCGCCGCTGCTGGTCATCGCCCAGCGCCAGCGCGACCTGATCCGGCGCGAGCTGGCCGAGCGGGTCGGCCAGCCGCTGCGGGTGGAGCTGGGGATGCGCTACGGCCAGCCCTCCATGGCCTCGGCGCTGCGCAAGCTCAAGGCCGCCGGCTGCCGCCGGGTCCTCTTCTTCCCCCTCTACCCCCAGTACTCGGCCACCACCACCGCCTCCACCTTCGACGCCCTGGTGGCGGAGCTGACCACCTGGCGCTGGGTGCCGGAGCTACGCACCATCCACGGCTACCACGACGATCCGGCCTACGTCGCCGCCCTGGCTGCCTCCATCCGTGAGGTGTGGGAGCGCGAGGGCCGGGAGCCGGAGCACCTGTTGTTCTCCTTCCACGGCATCCCGAAGCGCTACTTCGAGAACGGCGACCCCTACCACTGCCTGTGCCACAAGACGGCGCGCCTGACCGCCGAGGCCCTGGGGCTGGCGGACGACCGCTACACCGTCGCCTTCCAGAGCCGCTTCGGCCGCGAGGAGTGGCTGAAGCCGTACACCGACAAGACCATCATGGCCATGGCCCGGGCCGGGGTGGGGAGCCTGGACGTGGTCAGCCCGGCGTTTTCCGCCGACTGCCTGGAGACGCTGGAGGAGCTGAACGTGGAGAACCGGGAGTACTGGGTGGAGGCCGGCGGCGACGACGAGGCCTACCGCTACCTACCCTGCTTGAATGAGCGCCCCGACCACATCGCGGCCTTGGCCGACCTGGTGATGGACAACCTCCAGGGCTGGGTGTCGCCGCCGCAGCGCTACGACGCCGCGGCGGTGGAGACCGAAGCCGAGGCCTCCCGCGAGCGCGCCGAGACGATGATGGAAGCCGGCGTCACCGCCGACGCCGGCTTCGGCAGCGATAGCGATAGCGATAGCGATAGCGACTGAATCAGAATGTGCGCGATGGAACTTCCTTCAAGCCCAAGAGGGTGACGGAAGATTCGTCGTACGTATAGAGGATGGTGAACGAGCGATCCTCCGGAAGATGGATCGGCCGCTGGAGATAGGAGGGGTGACCTCGCACAGCCATGCCGAGTTGCGGGCTTCGGGCGACCACATGGCTGAATCCGCGCAGTGCCTCCTCCGCACGGGGCAATTCCGGGATAAGCCTGTCTACTTCTTCTTGGAAACGTCGGCTCCGGAAGACCTCACGTGCGGTAGGCACCCGACTCGTGCTCCTTGATGATCTCCAGGGCCCAGGATACGTCCTCCTCCGCCAAGTCGGCTGGTTGACCGACAAAGACCGTCTCGAAGGGGATGTCTTCTCCAGGCCCGGCCGCCTGCCAGCCGGCAAATTGGTGCGACAACTCGCTCACCTGGGTGGCGTTCAGCTCGACCAACTGATCGATGATCCGATGGATGAGCGCGATCTCTTCACCGGTGAACGGCCCCAGGTTCGGCTCACGGAGGGGGAGGAGCTTGCGGAGTTGACGTCCGTGGTACTTGCGGGTGGCCCAGGCGCACTCACCCTGCTGCTGCATGGCTTCGATGGCCGGGAGGATCCCTTTGGGGGCAGGCCCGTAGTCCAGACGCTGATAGGTCTGGTCGGAGATTGCACTGCCCAGTTCCCGGTATGCCAGGAAGTCCGCGTAGAAGAGAATCTTGTTGAGCTTCGTGGCGCCGCACTTGGGATCGTCCTCCGTCTCACGGGCGACGTAGAGGATCATTTCCCGGAACTTGTCGATGTGACCCATCGGTTCCTCCTCTGAAGTTGGCGGCGGTCCGTCCCCCCCCGGGGGGGCGGTGTTCCCACGATATCCCACGGCGGCGCAAAGTTCACTCACACCATATTAACGCCTGGTTACCGCCATTGACAAGCTCGGATAACCACTGAAGCTCCATGAGCCGTCGCTGTCACGGATCTCCAGTGGGGTCCCTGAGCCAGCCCGGCAGGTCGCTGACGCCCGCGAAGCAGGCGCGGGGGGAGTGTTCCAGCAGGCGCTCCCGGGGGTGGGCGCCGGTCTCGACCGCCACTGAGGGGACGCCGGCGGAGGAGGCCATCTGCAGGTCCCAGATGGAGTCACCCACGACCAGCGCCCGCTCCGCCCCCACGCCGAGCTCGTCGAGCAGGTCGAGGACCATCTGGGGGTGGGGCTTGGAGCGCGCCTCGTCCGGGGTGCGGGTGGAGTGGAAGTGCTCCGCGATGCCGGTGGTCTCCAGGTCCCGGGTCAGGCCGCGGCGCCCCTTGCCGGTGGCCACCGCCAGCAGGTAGCCGGCGTCCGCCAGGTCGCCGAGCATGTCGGCCACGCCGGCGAAGAGGAAGCTCCGGTCGTGGAAGGTGCCGTGCCAGAGGCGGCGGTAGACCTCGGGGATGCGGCGGGTCACCTCGTCGTCGAGGTTGCCGCTGGCCAGGCGCTCCACCGTCTCCGCCAAGGAGAGGCCGATGACGCCCCGCAGGATGGCCTCCTCCGGCTCCGGGATGCGCAGCTCGGCCAGGGTCGCCCGGGTGCACTCGACGATGCTCCCCACCGAGTCCATCAGGGTGCCGTCCCAATCGAAGATCAGCAGGTCGTACGGGCGTTGTGCCACGGTCAGCCTCCGGTCATCTGTCGCTGTGGGTTCATGTCTCGCTGTCGGGCCAGGTTGCGCTGTCGGGCCGATCAGGCCATTCAGTACCCCGGGTTACGCTGGCGCCGCCGGGCATCCAGCGGCGAGAACACCTGGCCCTCGACGTGGGAGTCGCCCTCGGTGGTGGGCAGGTCGCGGCGCGCCGGCACCACCACCTGGCGCTGCACCCGGGCGCTGGCCGGCACCTGGGCGCCGGGGCCGACGATGCACTCGCTGAGACGGGCCCCGGGGCCGACGCTGGCGCCCGCCAACACCAGGGTGCGCTCCAGCTTGCTGCCTTCCCCCACCGTCGCGCCGGCCTCCACCGCGGCGCCGACCAGCTTGGCGCCGGCCTCGACGCTGGCCTCGTCGGAGACCCAGTTGCGGCGCCACAGGCGGGTCAGCCAGTTGCCCCGGGCGTGGTCGAGGACGCCTTCCAGATAGCGCCGGGGCTTGCCCATGTCGTGCCAGCTCTGGCGGCCCACGACGGTCTGGATCCGCGCCCCCTCGGTCAGCAGCGGCTTGTAGAGGTCGCGCACGATGTCCGATGGCCCCGCCTCGATGCGCCCCAGAAGCTCCGGCGAGATGGCGTGGGCGCCGGCGAAGACGTGGCGGGAGGCGACCTCGCCCCGGGGCGGGTCGCCGGCGTGAAACGACAGGAGCCGCCCCTGGCGGTCCACCGCCACGCCGCCGCCGTACTCCTGCGGGTCGGCAGCGCCGGCGAGGAGCAGGGTGGCGGCGGCGCCGGTGGCGCGGTGGCGGCGCAGCAGCTTGGGGAACGGCCAGGGGCAGAGGCTGTCGCCGTTGACCAGCAGGATGACGTCCGCCGCGCCCAGGAAGTCGCGCAGCGGGTAGAGGGCGCCGAGGGTCCCCTGGCGCTCCTCGGGCTCCAGCGAGTAGGTCAGCGGCATGCCGCCGTGGTCCTCCCCCAGGTGGCCGCGGATCTCCTCCGGCAGGTGGTGGAGGTTGATGGCGGCGGCCTCGCAGCCGGCGGCGGCCAGCCGGTCGAGGGTCAGCTCGATCAGCGTGCTGCCGGTCACCGGCAGCAGCGGCTTGGGGATGAAACTGGTCAGCGGTTGCAGCCGGGAACCGATGCCGGCGGCCAGGATCAGAGCGCGGACGCGGGGCTGGCTCACTCGGGCTGGCTCACTCGCGGTCGGGGAAGGTCATGTCTTCAGGGGCGTCCGGGTTGTCCTTGCGGTGGTCCTCGTAGAGGCGCAGGTAGGAGCGCCGCTCGGCGTCCTCCGGCTCGAAGCCGCAGCGCTTGGCCACCCGGTCCGCCGACTCGCCCTCGAACTCCGCGAAGTCGCCGATGGGGGTGTGGTCGAGGCAGACGGTGACGCTGCCCAGGCGCCAGGTCTCGCGCACCTTCTGGTAGCGCTTGACCATCTCGTAGCCCAGGCCCTCCAGGATCGCCCGGGCCGAGTCGGCGTCGCCGACCTCGGTCTCGTGCTCCTCGCGCACCTTCATCCGCCCCTCGAAGGTGGGGGGGCCCTTGAAGGTCAGGCTGGCGCCGTTGCCGTTCTTGCGCAGGCGCAGCACCCGGTGGTCGTCGGCCAGCTCGCCGGCGCGGTCGAAGATCCAGTTCTCCTCGAAGCTCCCCGCCCCGGAGCGCTCGGCGGTGAGCTCCATCAGGCGCTGACGCAGGGGGTCCAGCTCGACGTCCCTGAACTTGAGCTCGCGCTCTGTTCCGCTCTTGTTCGGCATGGCTACGGCTCCGCTGCCCTCAGCTCGCCGCCAGGCGGTCGAGGAAACGGGCCACGGTGCGGATGCCGCCGTGGTAGTTCTGAACGTTGAACTTCTCGTTGGGGGAGTGGAGGCGGTCGTCGGGGAGGCCGAAGCCCATCATCAGCACCGGCACCGAGAGGACGTCCGCGAAGGTGGCGACGATGGGGATGGAGCCACCCTCGCGGATCATCACCGGCTCGTTGCCCCACTCCGCTTCCATGGCGTCGGTGGCCGCCGTCATCGCCTCGCCCTCGGTGGGGATGCGGGTGGGCACGGCGTGGTGCACCGTCTCCACCTCCACCCGGACGCCGGAGGGCGCCACCTGGTGGACGTACTCGGTGAAGCGGCGGGCGACGTCCTGGGGGTCTTGGTTGGGCACCAGGCGCATGGAGACCTTGGCGCCGGCCTTGGCGGGCAGCACGGTCTTGGCGCCGGCGCCCTGGTAGCCGCCCCAGATGCCGTTGACGTCCAGGGTCGGCCGCGCCCAGGTGCGCTCCCGGGTGGAGTAGCCCTCCTCGCCGTGGAGGGCGGGCACGTCGAGGTCGTCGCGGTAACCGTCCTCATCAAAGGGCAGCGCGCCGAAGGCGTCCCGCTCCCATTCCTCCAGCGGCTCGACGGCGTCGTAGAAGCCGGGGATCTGAACCCTGCCGGTGTCGGGGTCGCGCAGGGCGGCGAGGATGTGGGCCAGGGCGTTGGCCGGGTTGCGCACCGCGCCGCCGTAGGTGCCGGAGTGCAGGTCCCGGTTCGGCCCCTGCACCCGGATCTCCATGTAGACCAGCCCTTTGAGTCCGTAGAGCATGGCCGGCTGGCCGGGGGCGTACATCGAGGTGTCGGAGACGACGACGCAGTCGCAGGCCAGCTTGTCGCCGCCGTCCTGGCGCACGTACGCCTCGATGGACTCGCCGCCGCTCTCCTCCTCGCCCTCGACCAGGAACTTGACGTTGAACGGCAGCTCGCCGCGCTCGGCCAGCACCTCGGCCACCGCCTTGACGTGGGTGAACGACTGCCCCTTGTCGTCGGTGGCGCCGCGGGCCACCAGGTCGTCGCCCTCCAGCGTCGGCTCGAAGGGGTCGTTGCGCCACTCGTCCAGCGGGTCCACCGGCTGCACGTCGTAATGACCGTAGAAGAGGACCGTCGGCTTGCCCGGCGCCCCGGTCCACTCGCCGTAGACCATGGGGTAGCCGCCGGTGGGGCTCGCCACCAGCTCGGTGTCCAGGCCGGCGTCGTCCATCTTGCCGCGCAGGAACTCGGCGGCGGCCATCACCTCCCCTTCGTACTCCGGGTCGGTGGAGATGGAGGGGATCCGCAGGTACTCCCGGAGCTCGTCAAGGTGCTGCTCCCGGTTGCGGTCGATACGGTCCAGTACGTCCTGGGTGGATGCCATGTGTTGGGTCGTCTCCTCGGCTGTCGCCCGATGGGTGGGCACGTATTCTAGCAGGTACGGAAGTACGTTCTTCGCAAAGCCGCCGGTGGTGCGGGAACGGGCGGCTGCCCGATCTTCCCACGCCGCTCGCTGGCTTTACCGTGTCTCTAATCCTTGCACGGATCGCGCCGCTGTGGGGTCAGGTTCGTCGTGTCGTCGCTTACCTTGTGTCGTCAGGTACGTCATCGGCGGCGGGGGCGTCCACCGCCCCCGCCGCGCCGGCCCGCGCCGCCTGCTCGGCGCCGAGGCGGCGGAGGTTGACGGCGTTGATGAGGACATGGGCGACCACCGGTGCCAGGAGGTTACCGGTCCACAGCATCAGGCCGCCCAGCAGGCCGCCGGCTACGGCCGCGAACAGGGTCCACAGGCCGAACACCCGGCCCGGCCCGGAGTGCAGGACGGCGAAGGAGAGGCTGGCCCACAACCAACCCCAGGAGCCCTGCACGGCGCCGCGGAAGAACAGCTCCTCGGCGACGCCGGAGAGGACCGCCAGGGTCACCGCCTCGTCTGTCCCCAGAGGGCCCAGGAGGCGGCCCAGGCGGCTCTCCAGCTCGCGGGCGGCGGCGAGGCGGCGGGCGCCCAGGTTCCAGGCGGTCAAGAGCGCCAGGCCGGCGCCGACGCCCGCCGCCAGGTCGCGCCACCAGGTGGCCGGGTCGAGGAACAGGGCGAGGGGGATGACCCCTTCCCGCATCCCGACCCACACCACCCCGGCCAGGCCGAGGAGGAGGTAGAAGGCCCAGGCGGTGCGCACCATCTGCTCCGGCGGCAGGCTTTCGCCGCCGGCGGGGCGTTGGGGCTCGGTGGTCATGGGAGGGGGAGGCCGGGGCGGGAGGGATCACCCTCCCGACGACGGCCGCCGCCGGCTCAGCCGGCGGGCTCGTCGTCGTCGGAGGGCTCGTCGGCGTCGGAGGGGTTGTCGGCGTCGCGGGTGGCCTCCTGCGCCGGCTCGACCTCGGTCAGGTCGTCCTCGGTCAGGTCGCCCTCCTCGGCGTCCACGAGGTCGGCATCGGCGGAGACGAGCCCCTCGCCCTCGATCTCGCCGTCGATCTCCAGGCCCTCCTCGTCGTCCTCGTCCTTCTCCACCACCTTGGCGGCGGCCACCAGGCGGTCGTCGCCGGTCAGGTCCATCACCTTGACCCCCTGGGTCGAGCGGCCGATGACCCGGAAGGTGTCCACCGGCGTGCGCAGGATCTTGCCGCCCTGGCTGATCAGGATCAACTCGTCCTCCTGGGCCACCTGGCGCACGAAGATCACCTCGCCGGTCTTCTTCGAGACCCGGAAGTTGATCACCCCCTGGCCGCCCCGGCGCTGGGCGTTGTACTCGTCGCTGGCGGAGCGCTTGCCGTAGCCGCGCTCGGCGACGGTGAACAGGTCCCCACCGTCCGGCGCCAGCGCCTCCATGGCCACCACCTGGTCGCCCTTCTTCAGGCGGATGCCGCGGACGCCAGCGGCGGTGCGGCCCATGGTGCGGACGTCGGTCTCGGCGAAGCGGATCGACTTGCCCCGGGCGGTGGCGAGCAGCATGTCCTGGCTGCCGTCGGTGACCCGGACGTCCAGAAGCTCGTCGCCATCGACCACGTTGATGGCGTGGATGCCCCGGGACATGGGCCGGGAGTACGCCGACAGCTCGGTCTTTTTCACCTTCCCCTGGCGGGTGGCGAACATCAGGTAATGGTCGTCGGAGAAGTCCCGCACCGCGACGGTGGTGGCGAGCTTCTCGTTCTTGTCGAGGTCGAGGAGGTTGACGATGGCCTTGCCCTTGGCGGCGGGGCCGGACTCCGGGATCTCGTGGACCTTGATCCAGTACACCCGGCCTTGCTGCGTGAAGACCAGGACATAGCTGTGGGCCGAGGCGACGTAGAGGTGCTGCACGAAGTCGCCGTCCTTGGTCAGCATGCCGGTGCGCCCCTTGCCGCCGCGGTGCTGGGCGCGGTAGATCGACAGCGGCGAGCGCTTGACGTAGCCGGTGCGCGAGACGGTGATCACCATGTCCTCGTCGGCGATCAGGTCCTCCACCGTGATGTCGTGGGTCTCGGGGATGATCTCGGTGCGCCGCTCGTCGCCGTAGGCTTCACGCAGCGCCACCAACTCGCTGCGGATCTCCTCCAGCACCAACTGGTCGGAGCCGAGGATGGCGCGCAGCCGCTCGATGATCTCCATCAGCTCGCGGTACTCATCGACCACCTTGTCCCGCTCCAGGCCGGTCAGCCTCTGCAGGCGCATGTCGAGGATCGCCTGGGCCTGGACCTCGGAGAAGGCGAAGGTCTCCATCAGCGCCTCCCGGGCCTCCGGCGGCGTGCGGCTGGCGCGGATGGTGGCGATGACCTCGTCCAGGTGGTCCAGCGCCTTGAGGATGCCTTCGAGGATGTGGGCCCGCTCCTCGGCCTTCCTCAGGTCGAAGCGGGTGCGGCGCACGATGACCGTCTTGCGGTGGTCGAGGAAGTGGCGCAGCATCTCGCCCAGGGTCAGCACCTTCGGCTGGTTATCGACGATGGCCAGCAGGATGATGCCGAAGGTGGTCTGCATCTGCGTCATCTTGTAGAGCGCGTTGAGCAGGATCTCCGGCACCTCGTTGCGGCGCACCTCCAGGACGATGCGGATGCCGTGGCGGTCCGACTCGTCCCGGATGTCGGTGATGCCGTCGAGTTTCTTCTCCCGCACCAGCTCGGCCATCCGCCCGATGAGGCGCGACTTGTTGACCTGGTAGGGGATCTCGGTGACCACGATGGACGGCTTGTCGGTCTTCTTGTCGCGCTCGATGCCCGCCTTGGCGCGCATCTGGATGATGCCGCGGCCGGTGGCGTAGGCCGAGCGGATGCCGTCGTAGCCGTGGATGAAGCCGCCGGTGGGGAAGTCGGGGCCGGGGATCGACTGCATCAACTCGTCCAGGCTGGCGTCGGGCTTGTCGATCAGCAGTTCCAGGGCTCCCACCACCTCGGTCATGTTGTGGGGCGGGATGTTGGTGGCCATGCCGACGGCGATGCCGGAGGAGCCGTTCAGCAGCAGGTTAGGGGCCTGGGCCGGCAGCACCACGGGCTCAACATCGGAGCCGTCGTAGTTCTCCACCCAGTCCACCGTCTCCTTGCCGATGTCCTCGCGCAGCATCTCCTCGGCCAGCTTGGTCAGCCGCACCTCGGTGTAGCGCATGGCCGCCGGCGGGTCGCCGTCGATGGAGCCGAAGTTGCCCTGGCCATCGACCAGCGGGTAGCGCATGGAGAAGTCCTGGGCCAGGCGCACCACCGTGTCGTAGATCGCCGAGTCGCCGTGGGGGTGGTACTTGCCCATGACGTCGCCGACGATGCGGGCCGACTTCTTGTACGCCTTGGTCGAGGTGTTGCCGCTGGTCCACATGCCGTAGAGCACCCGGCGGTGCACCGGCTTCAAACCGTCGCGCACGTCCGGCAGCGCCCGCCCGATGATCACGCTCATGGCGTAATCCAGGTAGGAGCGCTTCATCTCGTCTTCGATGTCGACGAGGATCGGTTGCTCGACCGGTGGTTTCAGATCGTCTTCACTCATGATGGCTTCCGGGGGGTTGGGTTACGTCGTCGGGTCGGGCTGGGGTCGGGACGAGAAAAACTCAAACAACCTCAGACGTCGAGGTTCTTGACATCGAGGGCGTTTTCCTGGATGAACGCCCGGCGCGGCTCCACCAGGTCGCCCATCAGGGTGGTGAACATGTCCTCGGCCACCACGTCGTCGTCGATCTGGACGCGCAGCAGGCGGCGCTTCTGGGGGTCCATGGTGGTCTCCCAGAGCTGTTCCGGGTTCATCTCACCGAGGCCCTTGTAGCGCTGCACGTTGAGGCCCTTCTTGGCGCCGGCGTAGAGGCGCTCCAGCACCTCTTCGAGATCGTCGTGGATCGACACGTCGTCGCCGTTGGTCAGGGTGAAGGAGCTGGCGCGGATCGCCTCCATCCCCTCCGGGCTCTCGGCCATGGCGCGGTACTCGGCGCTGGACATCAGCCCCCAGTCCAGGCGCACCCGGCGGTCGACGCCGTCGCGGCGGGCGGTGAAGGCGACGTAGCCGGTGCCGTGCTCCTCGTCGTGGCCCACCTCGACGTCGCGGTAGCCCGCCGCCTCCAGGCGCTCGGCCACCCGGGCGGTGACCTCCGGGTCGTTGAGCTCGGCCTTGCCGCGCAGGCCGCCGGACAGCGCGATGGACAGCGAGCGGGAGGGGTAGCCGCGGGCGGCCAGCCGGTCCAGGTGCTCGCGGAAGCGCTCCAGGCGCTGCACGAAGCGGGTCAGCCGGGGACCGGAGAGGATCGGGCTGTCGCCGTTGCCGGAGTCAGCGCCACCGCCAGCCCCGGAGCCGTTCCCCTCGGCGTCGTCGTGGACCAGGGTCATCTCCCAGGAGTCCTCGATGCGCTCCAACAGGTAACGGCGGTACTCGGCGTCGTCCTTCAGGTAGGTCTCGGAGCGTCCCCGGCCCACCTTGTAGAGCGGCGGCTGGGCGATGTAGAGGTGGCCGCGGTCGATGACCTCCCGCATCCAACGGAAGAAGAAGGTGAGGATCAGGGTGCGGATGTGGCTGCCATCGACGTCGGCGTCGCACATGATGATCAGCTTGTGGTAGCGCAGCTTGGAGACGTCGAAGTCGTCCTTGCCGATGCCGGTGCCCAGCGCCGCGATGATGGTCTTGATCTCGTCGGAGGAGAGCATCTTGTCAAAGCGCGCCTTCTCGACGTTGAGGATCTTGCCCTTCAACGGCAGCACCGCCTGGAAGTTGCGGTCCCGGCCCTGCTTGGCGGAGCCGCCGGCGGAGTCACCCTCGACCAGGAACAGCTCGGCCTGGGCCGGGTCCTTCTGGGTGCAGTCGGCCAGCTTGCCGGGGAGGTTCGAGGCGTCCAGCGCCCCCTTGCGCCGGGTCAGGTCCCGCGCCTTGCGGGCGGCTTCCCGGGCGCGGGCCGCGTCCACCGACTTCTCGACGATCTTCTTGGCGATCTTGGGGTTTTCTTCCAGGAAGTTGCCCAGCCGCTCGCCCACCGACGACTCCACCCAGCCCCGGATGTCCGAGGAGACCAGCTTGTCCTTGGTCTGGCTGGAGAACTTCGGGTCCTTGATCTTCACCGAGACGACCGCCGTCATCCCCTCCCGCACGTCGTCGCCGGAGAGCGATTCCTTCAGGTTCTTGCCCAGCCCCGACTCCTGCACGTAGTTGTTGACCGTGCGGGTCAGGGCCGACTTGAAGCCCGAGAGGTGGGTGCCACCGTCGCGGTTGTTGATCGTGTTGGTGAAGCTGTAGATCAGCTCCTGGTAGCCGTCGTTCCACTGCAACGAGATCTCCACCTCTTCGCCGTCGCGCTCGTCGCGGATGTAGATCGGCTCGGCGTGGATGGTGGTCTTGTTGCGGTTCAGGTGCTCCACGAAGCTGCGGATGCCGCCCTCGTAGCGAAACTCCGCCTCCTTGCCGCTGCGCTCGTCCAGCAGGTGGATGTGGACGCCACGGTTGAGGAACGACTGCTCGCGCAGGCGCTGGGCCAGGGTGTCGAAGTTGAAGCCGAGGCGGGCGAAGATCGTGTCGTCGGGCCAGAAGCGCACCCGGGAGCCGCTGTCGGTGGTCTTGCCGATGGCCTCGATGGGCGCCTCCGGCACCCCCTCGTGGTAGGTCTGCACCCAGACGTCACCGTCGCGGCGGATCTCCAGCTCCAGGGTCTTTGACAGGGCGTTGACCACCGACACGCCGACGCCGTGGAGACCGCCCGAGACCTTGTAGGAGTTCTTGTCGAACTTACCGCCGGAGTGGAGCTCGGTCATGATGACCTCGGCGGCGGAGCGCTTCTCATCGACGTGCAGGTCCACCGGGATGCCGCGGCCGTCGTCCTGGACGGTCACCGAATCGTCGTTGTGGATGGTCACGTCCACCCGGCTGGCGTAGCCGGCCAGCGCCTCGTCGATGGAGTTGTCCACCAGCTCGAAGACCATGTGGTGGAGGCCGGACAGGTCATCGGTGTCTCCGATGTACATGCCGGGGCGCTTGCGCACCGCCTCCAGGCCCTTGAGGACCTTGATGTTCTCCGCGGTATACGTCGGTATCGTTTCGGGCACGGCTATCCCTAATGTTGAGTTCGACTTACGGCGCTCTGTGCGACGCGATTGGCTGGCTTGCGCAGCCGGGGTGGGAGGTGGCTTTTGGACACCACTTCTAGATCGCCCCAGGATAGCACAGAGAAGCTCTGTTGAAAAGGGTTTATGGTATTGATTCTTCAAGGGGTTAGGTCGGTGTCGGAAGGGCTCCCGGGGGGCGCCGCACAAAGAAAAAGGGCGGGCCGGGAGCCGTGCTCCCGAAACCCGCCCTGGGCCGCCCCTCAGGGGGCGCTACGGCGCGGCTCAGGCCGCGCCGTCAGAACCCCTCTAGAAGACCACCGTGGCGACGTTCGAGCAGGTGGAGGTGCCCGCCTCGCACACCTGGTAGCTGTAGCTGGCCCCGCCCCTGTTGTTGGTGGCGTCGGTGTAGGCGCCGTCGTTGGCGGTGGTGGTCACCAGACCGCCATCGCGGAAGACGTCCACGTTGGTGGAGGAGGCACCGCCCCAGGAGAGGTCGATGTTGTGCCGCCCCTTCACCTTGTAGCCGTTGGCGCTCAGGCTGATGCCACCACCGGTAGCGCTATCGACGGTGACGCCCACCGCGTCGGAGCCGCTGGCACCGGCGCTGTCGGTCGCCGAAGCGGTGACCGTGTGGCCGCCCACCGACAGGCCGGAGGTGGTGAAGCTGGCGCCGGAGCCGATCTGGCCGTCCAGGTCGGAGGTCCACACCAGGCTGGCGGAGAGATCGCCGTCCTCGGCGTCGCTGGCCGAGCCGCTGAAGGTCACCGCGTCACCCTCGGTGACCACG
>Ga0102947_1000404_pt1 | contig 15684 bp, 18 predicted proteins | sample SalPon2A_A_D2_MG_FD_78210 | JGI IMG/M metagenome (GOLD analysis project Ga0102947, IMG submission 78210) | Soil microbial communities from South San Francisco under conditions of wetland restoration - Salt Pond MetaG R2A_A_D2_MG | ecosystem: Environmental > Terrestrial > Soil > Wetlands | place... | reverse complement strand
TCTTAGATGTTGTCTTTCTCTTTGCAGCAGCTCTTCTCTTTACTGGTTTTCTCTTAGATGTTGTCTTTCTCTTTGCAGCAGCTCTTCTCTTTACTGGTTTTCTCTTAGATTTTGTGGATTGAGTTTTTCTACCTCGAAGTTTCTTGAGGTTTTTTAATTCATTTTTAATTTTGGCAATTTCATCAAGTAAATATTGATCCGAAGGATTCTCTTCATGACTGAACGTAGTTTGATTTTCATTCATATATGTCAGCTCCAATTTCAAGTGTAATTTAAGACTTTATGGAATTTTTATTGTTTAAATCCTTTTGATTTTACTTTTTTTTGTTGGGTTCCCCTAAATTTTTATCTTTCCGTTGTTCTTTTCTATATTCTATTTTCAACCAAATTGGTGTGATGATTGTTGTTACTGCAACCATAATTACAACGGTAGAATAAACATTAGATGTTAAAATACCCGTAGATACCCCAACACCGGCTACTATCAAACCTACCTCTCCCCTAGAAATCATACCAATTCCAACTCTCAAACCAAGAATTTTATCCCTCAAGAGGATCATTGCGGGTAATCCACATCCAAACAATTTTGTAACAATCGCAATTGCAATTACTATGCCACTTAATGAAATTACTTCCCAATTTACAGCTCTTAGGTCCACTTGGGCTCCAATTATTGCAAAAAATAGCGGTGCAAAAATTAAGCCTATTTTTCCAATATACGTTTCAATTTTTTCAAAAACCTTACTAGTTGATAAGGCCATTCCTACGGCAAATGCCCCTACAATTGGGGACAATCCTATCAATCCTGCTACTGCAGCAGCTCCAAAAAATGAGGCTGTGGCAATTCCTTCCACACTTCCTTTTGCTTTCCATAATCTGGGGGTGACTATTTTTGGAATGACCAGTACTGCAACGAGAAGCATTACTCCAAAGAATCCTAAAACCTGCAAAATCGTAAATATTACATCTGAAATTTCTAATGCCTCTACTCCACCTTCTCCAATTGCAATTGATGAGACTACTGACAATACTGCTATAGCTAAAATATCATCAACTACTGCAGCACCAATTATTAGACGAGCCTCTTTGGATTTTAGTTTGCCAAATTCACTTAAAACTTGAATTGATATTGCGATGCTAGTTGCAGTAAGTGCGGTTGCAATTAGCATAGATTGTAAAGCGTCAAACCCAAACATTTGAAAAACAATAAATCCTGCAAAGAAAGGAACAACTACCCCTAGAGTTCCAACTATGAATGAATTTTTTCCTCCCCTTAGGAATTCTTTTGGTGTCATTTCAAGTCCTGCCATAAATAAAATTACAATTGCGCCAATTTCACCTAGTATCTTTATTTCATCATTTAGTCTCAATACTTGATGTCCCTCAACCACAAACAACCCACCTAACGCAAATGGGCCGACAATAATTCCTGCTAATAACTCCCCTAGAACTATTGGCAGTTTTAATCTCAAAAAAAGTTCTGCCATTAATTTTGCAGCAAAAAGGAGTATTCCAACTCCAATTATGGTCTCAATAAACTGCTCTTCTGCCATTACTTAACATATGAATAAATGGCTCCATATAAGGTAATTATGGATTAATTTTTTCAAGGTTAATTCATTAAGCAATTTTAATTGAATTTACTGTTACCCCTTTCTTTGTTTTGATCCTACCAATTTCTTGACTTGCGATCTTATGTTTTCTAAAGATTGATTTTATTTGCTCTACTTCATCTCTTGGGGCAATAACACAGAAACCTATCCCCATATTGAATGTCTTGTACATTTCTTTAGATTTCACTCCTTGTTCCTCAATTAAGCCCATAATTGGAGGTATTCTAGGCAGGGATTCAATTTCAAATCCAATTTTTTTGAGTCTTAAAAGTTTGGTAAAGGACCCTCCAGTGATGTGTGCCAATCCGCTTACTTTACATTTCTGAATAATTTCTAGAACTGGTTTTACATAAATTTCAGTTGGCGTAAGCAATGAGTTTCCCAAAATTCCCATCCCCTTGATTTTATCTTTGACGGTAAATTTTGTCAAAAGTGCTTTTCTTGCTAGGGAATATCCGTTGGAATGAATTCCACTGCTTTTTGCACCAATAATTACATTTCCTGTTTTTATTTTATTTCCTAGCACAAGATCTTTTTTGGTAACCATTCCAACTACCATCCCTGCCAAGTCAAACGAAAATCCTTTTCCGGAAAATAAATCAGGCATGATTGCAGTTTCTCCTCCAACTATTGGTACGCCTGATTTTTTTGCTCCAGTAACCAGGCCTTTTACTAATTGTTTAAAAATTTGTTGTTCGTTTTTATTTGCAGCGATATAATCTACAAAAGAAATTGGCGTAGCTCCAATGCAGATTATATCATTTACATTCATTGCAATACAATCAATTCCAATTGTGTTGTATTTTTTCATTAAATTTGCTATTACAACCTTTGTTCCAACTCCATCGGTATGAGTAGCTAAAAGTTTTCCACCGGGGATTTCTACTATTCCTGCGTAATGTCCAAAACCATGTGTCATTTTGGCCATCTTTTGGAGTTTATGTGTTGATTCAATCATCTTGCCTATTGCAGCTTGACTTTTTTTAATATTGGAAATATCTACACCAGCTTTTTTGTAGGTTAGTGTCATAGTTTGATGCGGATTTGCTGTGAATAAAAGAATTTGCCCTGAGATTGGATCACATGTACATGCCAGAGAGTTCCTCTCTATGTTCTACGTATTTCTGGGATAGTTCACTAAACTCTGCATGCAATCTGTCTTTTTCCCTTTGTAAATCCTCTACTCCTATTTCCATGTTGTAAAATCGATTTATGGCCTCAATTAGAGTAGATGCTGCGGCAGGATCCGGGTTTATTTTATTCGCTTTTGCAAGTAAGGTCAAACCTTGAATTTTTCGAACCAGACACTCATTTAAAATTCCACCTGGAATTCCTGTGATGAATCCTTGAGGGATTAAACTAATGTCTGCATCTGCCATTAATCTCACTAGGTCTTCTTCTGCTGCACAATATGCTTTATCATCATGTTCATTGCTCGCGACTCCATCTAAAATAACAATTTCTTTAGATCCTTTTTGATCAGCCCAATCTAAAATTGATGAAACAATAGAGTATATTCCTTCCATTCTTAATGTAATTTCACAAATTATTGCACAAACTGTTCCTTCTGTATTTGAATAAAATCTAAAAGGATGACGCAATCTTCCTCTCATAAAAACAGTTGATGGCGGGAGGTACTTTGATCTCATCACTCCGATCTCTTTCATTTCCAATTTTTCTATTATATGATTAATGGCAAGTGGTCCCACAAGACCTGCTCCAACAAATCCTGCAAATATGATTGGACTTTTCAGATTTATTTTTCTAGTTTCAAATACTTCTGCTTCTGGAAATACTTTATCCACTTCCTTACGTCGATTTGTACTGTCTAATTACTTTTATGAATAAACAAATTCAACATCACTCTTCCTTTGTCTGTTATGGAATAGATAACATTTGATCCGACTGATTCTTTTTGAACAAAGTTATAGTCCACACACAAATGCAAATAATTCAGAAATGATCTTTTCATTCTAATCTTTGACTTTGAGTACAATTCTGAAAATGTCATAGGATTTCCTTTGAGCTGATACAATAATTTCAAAAGTGATAATGTGCTGTAGTCCTTTGTTCTTGCTTTTACTGCATCTAATACTTGCTCGTCTCTTTTGATAATAAAATCATCAAATTGATCTGCTACCTCTATCGGTACATATGTTAATCTTGCTTTCATCATACCGTATGGTACGGTACATTACTTTATTAATGTTAAACTAGTGTATTATTTGCTAATATGGATGGTTTTTTTACACCATTTTGACGCCTGGGGATCTACTTTGCTTGTTATATTTGTGAACTAATGGGAAATCATCTCCTTTAAACAACCTTGATCTGAACTCTCAGTATGGATATTGCCATCAATGTGGTCCTTACTTTGGTAGGGCTTGCAATGCTATGCTTTGGTGGGAACTGGTTAGTAAGTGGGGGTGTCGTCATTGCCAAAAAACTACGGATAAGTAATTTGATAATTGGTATGACCGTAGTTGCATATGGAACTTCTACCCCCGAATTGGCAGCAAGTGTTGCAGCAGCTGGCCAACACACTGAGATAATTCTAGGAAATATTATTGGAAGTAATATAGCAAACATTGGAATGGTTATTGGGATTGCAGCTATCATGGTTCCACTTGTAGTGAGTAGATCAACTCTACGAAAAGAAATTCCCATTATGTTGGGAGTTTCTCTGTTACTAATTGCATTATCATTGGATGGTGAGCTATCTCAATATGATGGATTAGTTTTGATAGTGTCTCTAATTGCTTTTACAATTTTTACCTACAAAGATGTAAAAAAACAAAGAAAGGAGAACAATAAAGAAACAAATGACACAAAAAATAATGTCTATCTCAAAGCTATATCGCTAATGTCCATTGGTATAGCCTTACTGGGAGTTGGTGCTTATATTACAGTTGAAAATGCAGTAGTGTTAGCTGCAGAGTTTGGTTTATCTGAAAAATTAATTGGATTAACTGTCATTGCTATTGGAACTTCTCTTCCAGAACTGATAACTTCGGTGATTGCAATTCGAAAAGGACATACTGATATCGGTGTTGGAAATATTATAGGAAGTAATATTTACAATATTTTGATGATAATGGGTGTTGGTGCTGCACTTGGCAGCGTAGCTATTGCATCCGAAGTCTTTATTGATTATGCTATAATGTTTGCTTTTAGTGCTTCGTTACTTGTAGCTTTGAAAATGGGTATAATTAATAGAACAATGGGAATCATTTTAACAATTGCGTATGCTGCCTTTCTTGTTGTTTCTTTCCTAGATTAGGGAGTTTTTGTGCCTAAAATTGAGACTTTTGCTTTAGATGGAATTTACCATGATTTTTTCCACTTTAATTGAAGGTGCAATAGATGGAAGAGATGCCCATTGACGAACATTTTTTTCATTATTTCCTATAGAGGAAATGTTTTGAAATAATTTAGGTAAATTATGTATGACCCTTACTGATTTTCCGGGATTTTTGATTATTCCATTTTCAATTATTCTAATTCCACTTCTTGCGGTACAAGAAAAATCGCCTTTAATGGGATTAACTGCATAAGTGTACCATAATCTTCCTACAAGTAATCCTTTTTTTGTGTCTTTAATCATGTCTTCTTGTGAAGTATTTCCAGATTTTATCTGTAAATTGTGAGGCATCGAGACTGGAATGGATTCTGCACTTCTTCCCATTGGGGATCCAGGTCTTGAAGCATTTCCAGTAGATTCTAAATTTTCTTTGAAACTATCGAAAAGATTCGAGTATGTATTTACAAAAAAACCTTTATCAACTAAGGTCTGTACTTTTGTTGTAATCCCCTCATCATCAAAAGGTTTTGTTCCAATTCCTTGGGAAATATGTGGATTGTCAATCAAACTAAAATCATCAACTGCAATCTTTTCTTTAAAATCATTAGAAAAACAACTCTTTTTTTCTGAATATGTTTTTAAATTAAAATTTGAAGCTACAACAAAAGCCAAAATTTCTCCAACGGAATAGGGTTCAAAAATTATTGAGTATTCTCCACTTTCGCATTTTTGTGGATTTATAGATTCTATGCACATTATTTTTGCATCATTGCCAATTTGTTTGGGAGAAAATTTGTCTAATGTTCTACAGCATCCTTGACCGATTCCTGAGACTTCAGAATGGTTAATTTCTGAATCAGCATTAATAATTCCGGAAATATAGGTTCCTTTGTCCGTAGCCGACATGCCATTAGAATTTGCAATGTTAAATTTCTCAGATACAATGTTAAGTGATCCTGATATCGTGCTGATTTTTGGATCCAAGGAATAGCTTATCATGTTTTGTGCGATATCAGTTACTTCGGATCCTGAAATCTCATCCAAATTTTTATCAAAAACTCCTTCGAGATTAGGTGAAGATTTTAACTCGTGGGGGAGACTTTTCCAAAATCTCTTTGGTTTTAGGTAAGATGTTGTTTGATGACAATGCTCGATTGCTTTTTCAATTTCTTTTTCGTTACTTGTTTGAAGAGATGCTATTTTTTTGTCATGTATAATTCTAATTCCATAGTCGTTGATCAAAACTTGTTTTACCTCAAAAATTTCTGAATCTGTTATTCTAACAGTAGTAATTTTTCTTTTTACCTGAGTTATTTCACATTCGTCGATTTGTAATTTTCTTGATTGCTCAAAAGCCCTATCAAAGGCCGACAATTATTCTTCTCTTGGATTTTTGTATCTGTATTTGTCTAACTTAATTAATTCCTTGTAAGATCCAAATTTAGAAATGTCTTCAATTTTGTCTAGCTTTTCTTCAGAATCATTTGAATTTTCAAATCTCTTCAAAATTTTATAATTGGTATTTCTTTCTGCTGGAACCCGTCCAATCTCTCTTACAGTTCGCTTAATTTCTTTTGGTCTTAATAGTTGTCCATGTCCAGATCCTGCAGACGTTGAAATACTTTCATTAATTAAAGTCCCTCCAAAATCATTGGCTCCCCACATTAACAAAAGTTGTGATATTTTCTGACCTTCCTTTACCCACGACATTTGAATATTGTCAATGTAGTTGTTTAGCATTATTCTTGCTATGGCATGGGTCAATAGAACTTCTTTTCCACTTCCACCTTGTCTAATTTCTTCATGTAAATGATGTTTGTACATTGGAGCTTCGCTATGAATAAAATCAAGAGGGACAAACTCGGTAAATCCTCTTGTTTCTTTTTGTATTTCCCTAATCTTGGCTATATGGTGAACTCTATCTTTTGGGGTTTCAATATGACCAAACATCATAGTTGAGGTGGTGTTTATTCCAATTTTATGTGCGGTTTTGATTACGTCTATCCACTCTTTTACCGTAATTCTTCCAGGGGAAATTTTATCACGTAACCTCTGATCTAAAATCTCAGCTGCCGTTCCAGGTAGAGTATTTACTCCTGCCTCCTTTAGCCTCATAAGGTAATCTTCAATGGTGGTTTTTGACCTAGTTGCACCGTAAAGAACTTCCTCAGGAGAAAACCCATGAATGTGGATGTCGGGAATTTCTTTTTTTATTGCTCTGCAAATATTCTCATACAAGTCTCCCTCCATATCTGGTGGAAGTCCTGCTTGAATGCACACTTCAGTTGCTCCTAATTGGTATGCTTCTTTTGCCCTTCGAACAATTTCTTCAGTGGGAAGAAAATATCCCTCTTCTTCTCTGAAATCTCTACTAAAAGCACAAAATCCACATTGCTTTATACAGACATTTGTAAAATTGATATTTCGATTAACCACATATGTTACAATATTTCCAACCCTCCTTCGCCTTAGTTCATCGGCTACCATTCCAACTAAATGAAAATCTGCCCCATTGGAATTGTAAAGAGCTAGACCCTCCTCTGCCGAAATCTCTTTTTCAGATAAGGCTTTGTTTAAAATGGTTGAAACTTGAGAATCTGCGGTCCTAAACAAAGAATCAATGTTTATTCTCATCTCCAATACTCCTCTTTTACCAACCCTTCCTCATTTTCAATGAAAGACATCTTGTCTCTTAACTCTTTTCTAATGAATGAAAAAAATTCTGGATAAATTGGGAATCTACATTTTAGCTCAAACCCAGCCTTTTTTGAATTGTCATCAATATCTTTTATCTCTGGCCAAGAAAATTCTGGATTTACATAGTCAGGTGTAAGGGGAGATATTCCTCCCCAATCATTAATCCCAACAGAAAGAAAACTTTGATAAGATTGTGGGGATAGATTTGGAGGAATTTGAATATTCATTTCTGGTAAGATGATTCTAGCAAGGGATACAATTATTTTAAAATAATTTTCTTGAGCTGAAGGAAAATTCTTCATCATTGTATCTTGCTTTGGTTGAAAGTTTTGTAAAATCACTTCTTGTATATTTCCATATTTTTCATGTAGTTTTTTTATGGCAAAAATTGAATCAATAATTTCTTTAGGTGTTTCCCCAATTCCTACAAGAAGACCTGTGGTCATGGGAATTTTTAATCTTCCAGAATTCTCCAAAACTTCTAAACGAGCTTTTGGTCTTTTACTTGAAGCCAAATAATGTGGCATTCCCTTCTGTGATAGTCGTTCGCTGCTATTTTCCAACATCAATCCCATTGAGACATTAGTTTTTTGTAGTTCTCTTAATTCATCAATATTGAGATTTCCTGCATTGGTGTGTGGAAAAAGTCCTGTCTCTAGGGCTAATTCTGATGCATGGATAAGGTATTCAGCAGTTGATTTGAAACCATTTTTTTTAAGCCACTCTTTTGCTTCTTGATATTTTTTTTCTGGTCTTTCACCGGTAACAAATAACGCCTCTACACATCGATTTTTTTTAGCAAGGTTTAGCATTTGCTTTAACTCTTGTTTTGACAACATGGAAAGTTTTTCCTCTCCAGGTTCGGCTTTGTATGTGCAATAAGTGCATGTGTCCTTACACATGTTAATTAAATTGAAAAAGGCTTTTTTTGAAAATGTTACAGTATTGCCCTTGTATTTTTTCCTTTGATTTTGTGCTATGGTAAATAATCCTGATGGTTCATTTATTGCGTCCTGGTAAATTTGAAAAGCCTCATCTGAAGTAATCCTTTTATTTTCTAGAACTTTGTGCAGATTCTCAGAATCTAAGACTAGATTGTTCATTAGAAAAATGCATTTTTAGAAGTATTTAATGTTGTATTGCTTTATTCCCCGTTTGGCCTCTCGCCTAGTTCAATAGTGAAATTTGTTGTTCTACCATCTCTTAGAATCTCCAAAACCATTTCGTCTCCAACTGTTTTTGCCCGTTGAAGGTGAATTAAAATATCTGATATTTTTCTGACATCCACTCCGTCAACTGAGAGTATAATGTCCCCGCCAACAGTATATTGAATCCCATCTTGCTCTACAATGTTTTCAGAACCATGAAGCCCTGCTTTTGATGCTGGGCTATCTGGAACGACTGTAACCACTAAAAATCCTACAGCATCCTTAAGATCCAAAACTTTTGCCAAATCAGGATCAATATCTCGTCCTGAAATTCCAATCCAAGGATGTTTGTATTCCCCATCTTGAATTAACCTTGGAACAATTTTGGCTATTGTTTGTGATGGAACTGCAAAACCCACCCCCGTGAATTCTCCTGTAGCGGATTGAATTGCTGTATTTATTCCAACTATTTCACCTCTCATGTTTAGGAGTGGTCCTCCTGAATTTCCAGGGTTTATAGCTGCATCTGTTTGGATTACATCTGGGATGGAATATCCTGACCCTGAAGGAAGTAGTCGTCCTAGTTGACTAACAATTCCAGACGTCATTGAACCTGATAATCCAAACGGATTTCCAATAGCAGCTATGGGTTCTCCAACTTGAAGATTGGAAGAATCTCCAAGAGATAAGGGATGTAATAATGACAAATCAGCATTAACTTTGATTACTGCAATATCGGTAAACGTGTCAAATCCAACTATATCTGCATTGTATGATCTTCCATCAAGAAATGTAACAACAACTTTTGTAGCATCCTCTACTACATGTGCATTTGTTATAACGTGACCTTTTTTATCAAAAACAAACCCAGATCCAACCCCAGTAGAAGATGGTTCCTCTTCAGATCTTTGAACATTTACTCTTACTACCCCTTCTTCTGAATTTTCAAATATCTCAATTAAAGAAAGATTTTTTGAATATGTGGGTGTTATTTCTCCCACGGCATTAACATCATGTCCATTGGTAACGACAATTTCAGGTTTTATTGTATTTGGGGGTGGGACGAAGAGAACTGTAAATACTACCAAAACAATTACTGCTCCAGCAATTCCTCCAACAATAACTCCTGATTTATCCAATAGACTTTTGATTCCTTGATTACAACTAAAAAGATTTCTCCTAAATCCTTATGGAGTCTTGTACATGATCCTTCATAAAATAGGTTCTACCTCTCCATGATACAGAAGAGTTCGTTTTTGCTTGGAGTAATCCACTTAAAAATCCCAACACTACCACCAGACTTCCCAGAGGAGCAAAAACAGCATAAATAATTTTGAGTCTTAATCCTATTTTGACCTCAAATACTGCTCCGGTATAAATCAAAATTGAAGCTATCAAAGATGACACAAACAACATTGAATTTGATATTGTTTCAAAAGTGAGGTTTGATGAGTAGGCCAAAACAGGAAAAGGGACAAAAAGTAGGAATAAAACTGCAAAAAACATGCCAACTGCAATTCTGGGGCCTTGGAGATATAGTGGAACCATTAATCTTTTTAGGCCATTCCAAAGAGTTTCCTTATCTCGTGCCCATACTGCATTAATTAGATGATCCCCCCTAACCATTTTCATTTTATGTCCTGAATCTTTGACCTTTTTTCCTAGTGCTCCATCCTCGATAATTTCTTGTTTAACACCTTCATGAGTACCCACAGACTTGTAGGTTTTTTGTTTAATGATGAAAAAACTCCCAAAAAAATATCCTGTCTTCTTTGAAGGGTCATTTACTCGAACTGCTGAGAACCTTGTATGCAAAAACGTGGATAGCATCGGCAAAGTAATTTTTGTCCAAAAGTCAATGGAAACCAATTTTGGAATAACCGTTAATGCATCAAGATTATTGGAAAGTAAATTTGATACAGACAATGAAATAACATTCCTAGCATGTGTTGTATCTGCATCAGTAAATAACAATAATTCTCCTGTAGCTTTTTTGTAGCCTTCGATACACGCCCAATTTTTCCCCATCCATCCCTCGGGTTTAGGTTTGGCTGAGACAGGAATTATTTTGGGAGTTTTTTTTGCATATTCCAAGATAAGGTTACCTGTCGAATCTTCCGAAGAGTCATCAATAACAATAATTTCATAATTGGTGTAATCTTGATCAATTAAAGAGTCCAAACAATTTGCAAGAAATTTTTCCTCATTTCTTGCAGGAAGAATAACTGAAACCTTGGGATTGTTGTGTTTTATTGTTTCAAATTTATCTAGATATGGTGTTAATCTAAAAGAGTTTAACATTGACCGAATTAAAAAAATCCATGTACAAGAAACTCCTATTAAAATTGCAGTTAATGAAAAATAAAAAATGTCAATAATCATTTTATGACTTATCTCTCTAGTGTTTCTTTGATATTTTCTAAGGCCAAATCAGTACCATTTTTGATATGATTTTTTACCATTCCGGTAAACATTCCCATAATTCCCGTGAGTTTTATATCCCAATTTGCTTGAAGCAGAGTTTTGTGATCTTTTGAAATTAAATTAATGGTTTTCCCCCCACTGATTATTCCCTTTATAAATACCGCTACAATCTTTTCTTTAGGAAACAAGGTGACTCTTTGTTGACATTTTTGATCTCTGAAGGCAATAATGATTTCACGATTAACTGTGTTTCCTTCTTTAGAAATATTCAGAACCTCTTTTGTTCCCTTCCAAAACTTGGGCTCGTTATCAATATCTGAAACTAAATCCCATACCCTTTCAATGGGGGCATTAATCTCAATAGACGATTCAATTATTGCCATGACTGAAAGTTATCATTTCGCAGTAAATATATTAGATTACTCTTGAAAATAGAATAGACTGTGATGGGCATCATGCCTAAAATCCAGAACAGTAACTCCGGTTCTAACGGCTTATGCCATTCTTCCGTCACAGTCCTTTCAATAAAATGGATCTCGAAAACACATGACAAAAATTGGAACCTTTGATGCTGCGACTTTTTGGAAAAATTCTTATGCACATCAAAGAGGAAAATTATTAAAAAAAGTAAACGTTCCTGAAGATCAAATTTTAATTTTAGCAAACAAACAGTATCTGGAATTACCTGCACCTTTAAGATATGATATTGAAACTAGTGGAATACAAAAAAAGGATCTTTTGTAGATTTTAGAAATTCATTTTAACAAGAGAAATAAGATCTTTTTATGCAAAATATTTCATATGATGATTTTACAAAATTAGATATCCGGGTTGCAAAAATAATTAAAACTGAACCCATTCAAGGAAAATCAAAAATAATTAAAGGAACTATAGATTTGGGAGATGAAACCCGAGATATCATAATAGGTGGGGCACAATATTATCAACCCCAAGATCTTGTGGGGAAAATCGTGGTTGTTATTGCAAATCTTGAATCAAAAAAAATGGCAGGAGTTGAATCAAATGCAATGTTGCTAGCAGCAGATGTTGACGATAAACCCTTTTGGTTAACTGTAAATGAAGACATTCCTTTGGGAAGTCAAATAAAATAATTTAATCTTACATTTGAAATCCAAAACTAATTATAAATCATCAAATCCTTTTCTTCTAAAAGAGAGTGTAGATTGTTAACTGATTGGTATACGTCTTGCTCATTTTTAGCTCCTGTGCAAACAAGTTTTCCAGATGAAAAAACCAGAATCACGGTTTTTGGATTAACCATCCTGTGGATTAATCCTGGGAATTGCTCTGGTTCGTACATGCTTCTTGGCAAAGTTCTAGCGGCTTTTTCCAAATGAACTTTACCTCCAAGATTAATTGATGATACGATATTTTGAATTGTCACATCAGCTTCCTTTTTTATCTTGATTCCTCCTTTTCGAAGCTTTTGGACAACTGTTTTTATTGCCTTTCTTGCAATCTCTTCAGATTTAGAACCTGTACATACCATTTTTCCGGAAGTAAAAATTAGAGTTGCGGTTTTTGGAATTCGTAATCTAAAGACTAATCCTGGAAATTGATCAGGGTGATACTCTACATCTGGAAATTTACTAGTAATTTCATTTAGATCCATTTTTTGGTCAACTGAGGCTGAAGCTACAACGTTGACAATTGCTACAATTGGTTTGGTTTCTGGCATATCGGCACTCTATTTTCACTATAATAAAAGCAATCATTAACCTTTCATTATTGTAGAATCATTTTGATTCTAGAATATTATTACTTATTCGATTAGACGAATGGTTTAATTTGGATTCTTCGACCGCAGAGATTATGGTGGATTTTACAAATATTGACCTTGATCAATTATTTGGCTTTAGTGACGATTCAAATCCTCTTTTGATGTTAGTTTGGATTCTTCCAATAATTATTTTCATTTTTTATGGGCAAAGAATTCAGTTACAAGTTACCTCTGGGGAAATTAAAAAGGCCATCAAAAAATTAGATTCCTATAGAATTGAAGCAAGAGTAGAGTTGATTGATCACATTAAGAAAAAAATGAATCCTTCCGAAGACCCTACTAAAAAAATTGATCGATTTTTGGATTATTTTACAATAATGCCAGTAGATGTGGATCCTGCCGGAATCGTGGATAAGGTAAGACATACAGTAAGGGCAAGAGAAGACTATTCTAGAAAACATGTAAAATCATTATCTCCAGAAATTGATGAATTACAACTTACCAAAATATTAACACTCCTCGAAATTGCAACCTCCCTTCATATGATTTTTAAAATAGTTAATCACATGTATTTGACTGCAAAGAAACAGAACAACTATCCCTTGATTTTACCTCTCCAAATGATTTTGCCATTTATAATGGAAGAGGCAGAAGCTATAACAAAAGCCATTCCAGCTTTTAAAATGGGACAACCCGTTGGTGACGGTATCGGACCAATGGTAGTAGGAAAAATGATGTTAGATATTAAAAAAGAGAAAGTGGCCTTTCAAACGGTATTAGGTGAAAAAGAATTTGAGGGACGAAATTTATTTCTACTAAAAGCGGAGGGTCCCGGTTCTACCGTTGGTAGACCAGGTGATGCTGTACAATCAATTGTTGAAAAAAATAAACCCGATATTATCATAATGGTTGATGCTGCACTAAAAATGGAGGGAGAAGATTCAGCAATTACTGCTCAGGGTTTTGGAGCAGCAATAGGTGGTATAGGAACTGAAAGATTTCAAATTGAGGAAATTGCTACAAAAAATAATATTCCAATTTTTGCCATTGTGATAAAACAATCTGTTAAAGAAGCAATTACTCTGATGACCAAGGATATTGCCAATCAAGCAGAAAATGTAAGATCTCAAATTTTTGAAATGATTCGTGACAACACAAAACATGGACAATCCATTTTGATAATTGGAGTAGGCAATACAATAGGAGTTCCTCAGTAATGTTCTCAAAAGAAAAAATTGTAGTCGCATTCACAATTGAAAAATGCAAATCATGTTCAATGGAACGAAAAAGAAATTTCAAAGAAGGAGATTACTTGTTTGCTGAGCTTTCCAAATGTGATTCTTGTGAAGGGATAATGCAAATTGAAAAAATCTTTGGAGAATCTATTGAGAAATAGTAGTGACAGTAACTCCTGTTTCATTTGGAATGAAAGTGTGTTCTGCTTGGGCAACTCTTTGCTCATGGATTTCAATTAAAATAGGATATGCTTGTACTGCCCTTTTTTTAATTAAAAAATCCAATAGCCCTCTTGCTTCTTTTTCTTCCCATTTTTTGGTAATCCAACGTAGTGCAAAAGGAAGCATGTTAAAATTCTCCCAAATAAAATCAACCAATTTATCTGCCTCTTGATTTTTTGTTTTTTTTCTTGAATTTAAAGCAAAAATATTTTTTATTTTTCCATTTCTTACAAATCCCCCTCCCTCTGCAGTGGTCAGAAAGGGTTCACATGCATATGCTGAATCTGCAGATAATGTGAAGCCTCCAATAGACCAAATATTTGGAATTGTTTTTCCTGCATGGATTGTAAACCTGTCTAATGAGTGCCCACTGAGATTTGCAATTGGTTTGAATCCCATTTGTTTAATTGTAGTCTCAATAGTTCTTCCAATATCACTTGCTTTGACCCCAACTCGGACCATCGACATGGCTTTTTCTAGAGCATCCTCTGCAGCTTGAACCAACCCATCATACTGTGGATTATAACAAACAGTTACGGCAGTATCTGCAATGAATCCATTAATCTGTGCTCCAAGATCAATTTTTACTAAATCTGATTCTTTAATTGTTATTGGATCATTTGGTTCTGCTGTATAATGGGCAGCAATCTCGTTGATGCTTGCGTTGACTGGAAAAGCACACTTTGCACCTCTTTTAGTAATTTCATTTTCTACATCCTCGCATATTTCGTAAACGGTTTTTCCAATCCAGTTTTTTACCCTTACTAGTTCTCGAACTTCTGAAGCAATCTTGCCAGCCTTGAGATAATCTTCCAAACTCAACGGTTTTGTTCTCTGATTTGCCTTTAAAATTATTATCTGATTATATGACTAAAAAATAGAGGAATCCTTGGTTCTTATTATAGGAAATTTAAAGGAAATTATGTCAGAAGAGCGAAAAATGTATCCTATGAAATGTTCCGACTGTGGCACAGACTCAGAAGTACCTTTTGAACCAAAACCAGACAGACCAGTTTATTGTAGAGAATGTTTACCAAAACATCGTTCTGGCGGAAAAAGATTTTAGACTAAAATTGTGTAAAATTTTTTAATCTAGTTGGTTCATTTCCCTTTTTTTATCATTCCAAAAAAAATAATTAGAATTTTAAAATTATAAAAAGAAATAGAGAAAAAGAGTTTGGATCCTGATTGTGCCTACCATGCTACATGATATCTGTGAAGCTTAAATTGGGTATTTTTTATGATTCGTTGGGATCGTGGTCTAGCTTGGTATGATTCTGCGTTTGGGACGCAGAGGTCGCGC
>Ga0102947_1000403_pt1 | contig 15701 bp, 14 predicted proteins | sample SalPon2A_A_D2_MG_FD_78210 | JGI IMG/M metagenome (GOLD analysis project Ga0102947, IMG submission 78210) | Soil microbial communities from South San Francisco under conditions of wetland restoration - Salt Pond MetaG R2A_A_D2_MG | ecosystem: Environmental > Terrestrial > Soil > Wetlands | place... | reverse complement strand
TGGTGTTGGATTTGGCGTCTGCATTTCCCTAGCTGCATGCAGGGTGGTTTCAAAACCAGCGGTTCAGCACGTATTCTGGGCATCAGCGAGCCTTACTCACCGTAGCTTCTTCATCCAATCCCTTTTGATCCATGATCCATCGTAGCCGAGCACCCGACGTTGACATCCCTGTCGTTTCGCTTCCCGATTACGTATTTGAGCATGCCCGTCAATGGGCCGACAAACCCGCGCTCATCGACGGGCCAAGCGGGCGAACGCTCACCTATGGGCAGTTGATCGGGGCAGCGTCGCGGCTGGCGGGGGCGCTTGCCGCTCGCGGTTTTGGGACGGGGGATGTCTTTGCCATTTTTAGCCCTAACCTGCCAGAGTACGCCATTGTGTTTTTTGGTGTGCAGTGGGCGGGGGGCGTTGTTACTACCACGAATCCGACCTACACGAAGGACGAACTCGGTCATCAGCTTAAGGACGCAGGCGCGAAGTATCTCATCACCATTCCCCATTTTCTGGAGCCAGCCCGTGCGGCAGCAGAGGAAGCCGGGGTCGAAGAGCTTTTCGTCTTTGGCGAAGCGGAAGGCGCAACCCCACTGGCCGCGCTGCTGGCCGAAGGTGGCGACCGGCCTGCGCTCGATCTTGATCCGCAGTCTGATCTGGCCGTGCAGCCGTATTCAAGTGGCACGACGGGCCTGCCTAAAGGCGTGATGCTGACGCACTACAACCTCGTTGCCAACATCGCGCAGACGCTGGCGGTGGAGCAGATGGAAACCGAGGAAGTGCTGATCGGCATTTTGCCGTTCTACCACATCTACGGCATGATCGTCATTCTGAGCATGGCGCTGCGGAAAGGCACGACCATCATCACTATGCCGCGTTTCGACCTGGAACAGTTCCTGGGGCTCATGCAGGATCACAAGGTGACGACGGCTTTCGTCGTACCGCCCATCATCCTCGCGCTGGCGAAGCATCCCGTTGTGGATCAGTACGACCTGAGTGCGCTGGAGCAGATCGTCTCGGGTGCAGCCCCTTTGCCCGAGGCGACGGCTTCCGGCTGTGCCGAGCGTCTGGGCTGTGCTGTGCGGCAGGGCTACGGTCTCACTGAGACCAGCCCGGTCACACACTTCATCCCTCGCAACCGGGAAATCAAGGTGACCTCTGTGGGCTTTCCTGTGCCCAATACCGAGGTGCGGATTGTGGATGTAGGGACGGACAACAACCTGGGGACCGACGAACCCGGCGAGATCTGGATTCGCGGGCCGCAGGTGATGAAGGGCTATCACAACAACCCCGAAGCCACCCGCGACATGATCGACGAGGCAGGCTGGCTCCACACCGGCGACATTGGATATGTGGACGACGACGGCTATTTCTACGTCATCGACCGCGTCAAGGAACTGATCAAATACAAGGGTTTGCAGATCGCCCCGGCGGAACTCGAAGCCGTGTTGCAGGGCCATCCCGCCGTCGCCGACGCCGCTGTCATCCCCAGTCCCGACGAGGAAGCGGGCGAAGTGCCCAAAGCCTTCATTGTGCGCAAGCCGGGTTCTGAAGCCAGCGCCGAAGACATTCAGGCGTACGTCGCCGAGCGGGTCGCGCCGTACAAGAAGGTCCGCCGCGTCGAGTTCATCGAGCAGATCCCCAAAGTCCCCTCGGGCAAGATCCTGCGCCGCGAACTCGTCAAGCGCGAACGGGAAAAGATGGTGGATGGTCGAGAGTAGATAGTGGATAGGTCTGAGTAAAGGAAGACGATTGTCGCCATCCATCAACAGAGGCACCCGTAGGGACGGACCCACGTGTCCGTCCTGCCCACCACCAATCTGTCACACAAAAACCACATCACCGATAAAACCAACATAGCATGCCAAAATTTAACACCATCCCCGAAGTCATCGAGTCGTACAAAGGGCGTTTTTTGCCGGAGGAAGCGAAAGGCGTAGACGGCGTCATTCAGTTGAACCTGACAGGGGAGGGCGGCGGTTCGTACCAGATGAGCATTCAGGACCAGACCCTGACCATCACCGAAGGTCAGCACGAAAGCCCGACCGTCACCGTGACCGTTGATGCAGGCGACTGGCTGCGCGTAAACAACGGGGAGACTAATCCGATGGGTCTGTTGATGCAGGGCAAGCTCAAAGTGAAAGGTTCACTCCCCATGGCGACGAAGTTCCAGACGATGTTTCGGCGCGGCGGTACTTGAGATCTGGCGGGTCTTGATTTCTGAAGGTAACAGGGTGTAACAGTCCATGGTGTAAGACGTAATCGAGCAGGCAAAAGATGATGGGTGGGTAAAAAAAGACGTGCTCCTTCATCTTGCTCAAGCCATTTTCCTGGTCGGATACCCGATGAAACGTCGAATTATTCGCTTCTTGCTGCTTGGACTGGCGCTCCTTCTTGTTATCGTAGTCGGACTCGGTATTTATACCTGGCGGCACCTTTCACCTGCAGGGCCTCTTTATCCGGCCAGCGAGGTGGCTCACATCGAACTGCCCCATCGTTTACGTACCTCGGCAGAACACGATGCTGCCCGCAGCCGCAACGAGGGGAATCCCTACATCCTGCGTATCGACGCTGAGGGGGGCGGGGCGCTTTTGTATTATGGTGCTACCCATTCGAGCGATCCAGATCATCCGCAAATAGCAGATATCACATCACGATGGGAAGCCTTTGAACCTACCGTTGCCCTCTACGAAGGACGCAGCAGGAATTTTGTATATGGTGCCTTGATCGAGCCTTTTGCCGGGTTGCCGGAGCCAGCCCTGGTGCATAAACTGGCCCGGCGCGACGAGGTGCCGCTCTACTCGCTCGAACCGGCCTATGCCGATGAAGTGGCTGCCCTGCTTGCATCGTTTTCAGCCGAACAGATAGCGCTCTACTTTTTCATGCGCGTCTATGCATCGGAGGCGGGTGGTGTGGCAGATGAAGCCTTAGCCCGCGACCTGTTGGGCAAACGGACAGATGTAGATGGGTTGCGCGGTTCTCTTATTACGCTGGCGGACATAGATAGCCTGTGGCAGCATGATTTTGCCGACCAAGATGAGTGGCGCATTCAGCGAAGTGAACCCCGGTATGGCTATCTGGCTGAGATTAGCGATGCGTCGCGCCGGATCCGTGGGGAGCACATGGCCCGTATACTGATTGATCTGGTGCAGCGAGGGGAGCGGGTCTTTGCCGTGGTAGGCAGCGGGCATGTCATCCGTCAGGAATGGAATCTGCGCACCGTATTCGATCAGGAGCCAGCATGGGATCAGCCAACTGATGCAACGACCTCAAACTAGCCATTTAGGCTAAATAGTACGGCAGCAAGCTTTGAGGATCTCAGTCAGCGAAGTTCACTACCGGAAAGGTGGCTGAAGGCACAAAGTCGGTGGCTTGCTGCGGGCCTCGGAAATTGGCGATGTAGATAGCAGTGCGGCGGAGCACTTCGGCTGCGTTGTGCAACGTGCTGTCGCCAAGGGCAACGCCTTCGAATCGTTGCTCGGGGCCAGAGAAATAAGGCACCCGCTGTTGGGGGCCATTGGCCATGATCGTTCGTAGTGAATCGTTGCGGAAGCCGTGTCCGAACGCAAAGGGTTCCGTGCTGGGGTCGCTGTCCAGAGTGTGGCGGGCACCGAATAAGTGGCCAAGTTCGTGGGCCAGGCCGTAGTCGGGCGCGTCGAGAAATTCCCAGTGGACGATCACAAACGCCGTGCTCGCCTCTGCCATCACCGAGGCATTGATGGTGGCGTCGCGCTTGTCTGGCACGAAGACGACGAGGTCCGCCTCGTATTGATCGCGCAAGACGTGGATCTCGTCCAGGTGCCCATCGCTGGTGCGGACGAGGCGTTTGAGGTCCTCGAAGCGATCCGTCATCTCATAGGTCACTTCGGCGACATGGACAGGCACGAAGCGAAGCGGGATGGCGCTGTTTTCAAAAGCCGCATTGGTGTCGGCCAGCCCCTGCATGATCTCGCCCTGAATATCGTCCGCCGCGACACGTGCTTCCTCAGTGTACGTCACCAGAACTGTGACTTCTGTCTTATCCGTTTCGAGCGTCGGCGAGTGGCTGTCGCAGGAGGTCAAGAGCAGGCTGCACAGTAGTAGCAGGCAGCGTATGGATGGATACCGCTTCATTTGGTATAGCGCAACGCTTATTGAGAACTATCCTATCTGTAAGTACAGCGCGGCAGGCTTCAATAACGAAGAACGAGGAGACAAACTGTTGATAATGACTTGGTAATGGGCAGGCTATCATCTCATCGGTATTTTTACCTTCTTTGTACTCACCGAAGCAGGTGCCATGAAACCGTACTGCTGTATTCTGCTCCTTTCTCTTTTCTGGATCCCGTGTAGCGCGATGCAACAAACCGAAACTCCCCAACGCCTTGCCGATGCTTTCGATGTGCAGGGCCATCGCGGCGCACGTGGGCTGCTGCCCGAGAACACGATCCCAGCATTTCTGAAAGCCCTCGACCTGGGCGTGACGACGCTGGAACTGGACGTGGTCATCGCAAAAGACTCGACCGTTGTCGTTTCGCATGAGCCATGGATGTCCGGCACCATCTGCACCCAGCCCAACGGCGAGCCTGTGTCTGTCACAACGCAGGAGGACTTCCTCATCTTCGAGATGACCTACGACGAGGTGGCCCGCTTCGATTGTGGCAGCCGGGGCAATCTTCGTTTTCCGAAACAGGAGAAGATGGTGGTATCGAAACCACGCCTACGCGATGTGATCGAAGCAGCAGAGGCATATCTCCGCGAGCAGAACCTGCCGCCTGTCCAGTACAACATCGAGACGAAAGCACAGCCTGCGTGGGATGGTCAGTTTACGCCCGACCCCGAAACCTTCACCCGTCTCCTTTACGATGTACTGGTGGAGGCAGGCGTGAAGGACCGCACCATTCTGCAATCCTTCGACGTACGAACGCTACGCGTCGGGCGCGACCTGGATCCGTCGTGGCGGCTCGCGTTGCTGGTAGAGCGCGACGGTGATCAGCGGATCGCTGCCAACCTCGAAGCGCTCGGCTTCCTCCCCGACATCTACAGCCCCGACTACCGCCTCGTCGATGCCGCGCTTATACGGGAGGCCCACGACCGGGGCATACTCGTCATCCCGTGGACTGTCAACACGCTGGACGCTATGCAGCGCCTCAAAGCTCTCGGTGTAGATGGTATTATCACTGATTTCCCTGATATCGGTGTGCAGTTGCTGGATTGAAAGCATGGCAGAAAATGTTTTGGACGTGCTCGACATCCTGTGCAACTCTGCCGCCAGTCCCGTGTTTGGGCGTAACCCGCGAGCGGAGTGTTACGTCTTCCAGCGTGGCTGCGCCTTATACCCAAGTCTTGACGGATGACACGAAGAAAGCGTAGCAACATTCCTCAGAACGCAGGCGACACCGCGTTGCCTTAAGTAGCTCACCCTGATACAAACGTTTGTCCATAGATTCATGCGATTTGGAATAGTAGGGCTGGTGCTGCTGGCCCTGATCGGCGCAATACCTGCGCATGCCCAGCAGTCCGCCTCGTTGAGCGGCTTCGTGAAAGATGCCACTTCTGGTGAAACGCTGCTGTTGGCAAACGTCATCCTCGTCGGCACGAGTTACGGCACGGCGACGAACACAACGGGCTACTATACCCTGACGAACCTCGCGCCCGGCACGTACACCGTGCTCACGACCTACATCGGCTTTCAGGAGCAGCGGCAGGAGGTGACGCTGGCTCCCGGCGAAAAGCGGCGGCTGGACATCGAACTCACGCCCGACGACCTGCTCATCGACGAGGTGGTGGTGACGGCAGACCGGGCCGAGGAAGAGGAAGCGCGCAACATCGGCGTGGCGCAGCTCAAGATTGAAACCGTCAAGCAGCTACCGACGATTCTGGAGCCGGACGTTTTCCGCTCGCTGCAACTGTTGCCGGGGGTCAAGGCGGCGTCGGACTATTCGAGCGGCCTCTATATTCGCGGCGGCGATCCAGGGCAGACGCTCGTTTTGCTCGACCGGACAACGGTCTACAACCCGACGCACGTCTTCGGCTTCTTCTCCACCTTCAACCCGGACGCCATCAAAGACGTGCGGCTCTACAAGGGCGGCTATCCGGCGTCGTATGGCGGGCGCATCGGCTCCGTGCTCGACATCTACAACAAAGACGGCAACCGGCGCGCCTATGACGGCAGCCTCAGCATGGGCATCCTCTCGTCGCGGGCGTTTGTGGAAGGACCCTACAGCAAAGGCTCATGGATGCTGGCGATTCGTCGGTCTACGCTCGAACCGTTGCTGGCGGCGTTGCAGGGGCAGGAAGGCATTCCGAACGGCTTCTATTTCTACGACCTCAACGGCAAGGTCAACTTCGACGCCTCGCCCAACGACCGCCTCTCGCTCTCGTTCTACGCCGGCACCGACAACCTCGACCTGGAATTCCTCGAAGACGCCAAGCTCAACATCAACTACGGCAACCGTACCGTCAGTGCCAACTGGACGCACCTGTTCTCCGACCAGCTATTCTCTAACTTCACCGTCACCCACTCGCGCTATTTCAGCACGCCGAAAATCGAAATCGCCGGGACGCCGATCCAGCAGGACAGCCGTATCTACGATACCTCGGTCAAGGGCGATTTCCAGTTCATCCCCAACGAGCGGCATCAGGTGGAGGGGGGCTTCTGGGCCGGGACGTTCACGTTTCCGTTCAAGAGCATCTTCGATGGCGAAGAGACGTTCAGCCCACGCATTCAGTCGACGTATGCGTCGGCGTACGTGCAGGAGACGTTCCGCCCGACCTCGCTGTGGAAATTCCAGGCCGGTGTGCGGATGAGCTACTTCGGCGACGGCGACTTCATTCGATTCGAGCCACGCCTCTCGGCCGAATACCAGCCGACGAGCCGCGTACGCTTGCAGTCGAGCTACGGGCGCTACTATCAGTTCCAGACGCTCATTACCAACGAAAGCTTTTCCGGCTTCGACTTCTGGCTCACCTCTGCCGATGGCGTCAATCCAGCTTTCGGCGATCAGTTTATTCTCGGAGCCAAAACACTCGTCGGCGACGAGTACAGCGTGGATGGTGAAGTCTATTACCGGACGATGCGCGACCTCTTCGTGCTCGACCCATTCCTGCCCGATGCAGCAGGGCTGGATTATGACGAGTATTTCGAGTTTGGGCGCGGCTATGCGTACGGCGCGGAGTTGCAGATCAGCAAGACGGCGGGGCGGCTGAATGGCTTCACCTCGTATACCTTTGGGGTCACACGGCGCACGTTTCCGCAGATCAACCTGAAGGACGGGGAGCCGCAGAACTATCCGCCCAAATACGACCGCCGCCACGATCTGAACCTCGTCCTCAACTATGACCTGGGCCGGTCCTGGCGGGCGACGGGCGTTTTCGCGTACGCCACCGGGCAGGCCTACACCGAACCGACAGCGAAGTATAAGTTTGTCGGAGGCGGGACGGTCACCGGTCAGGAATCGCTGGATGTGCTCGTCACGCCGGGTCTGAATACGGCACGGTTGCCCAGCTACCACCGTCTGGATCTCGGGTTTAGCAAGCTGGGGCGGTTCTTTGGTTTTGCCGATTACGAACTGCAACTCCAGGTGATCAACGTCTATGCCCAGCGCAACATCTGGTTTTACTTCCTGGAATTTGAAGACGACAACACCGTCACGCGCAACGAGGTGCCGCAGATTCCCATTCCGCTGCCCAATGTGTCGCTGACGCTACGGTTTTAGATAGGTGAAATACCATGCTCAATGTCAACATGCAACGCTCAAAAGTCCGCTACTTGCTTTTTCTCTTCGCTCTGCTAACCCTTGCGGCGTGCGACAGCGGTGATCCCGGCACGTACGAGGAAGAGGTTGTGGTAGAAGGCTATCTCGAAGCAGGAGCCCCCTTCGAGCCGATTCGCCTGAGCCGGACATTGCCCCTGAATCGGGAATCCACCTTTCGGGTTGTGCAGGATGCTGAGGTACGGGTAGATCTGCTGGATGAGAGTGGGATGGTTGAAGCCAGCTACCCGTTTCGAATGGCGACGGACGAGCCCGGCGTCTATCGGGCGGTTGATGAGGCGGCCCGCGTCGAGCCATTGCGGACATACCGGCTGGAGGCCAGCGTGCCCGGCAGCGACCGTATTATTGCCACCACCGTCGTGCCCGACACGTTCAGTGTGGTGGGAGCCAGCGCCGATTCGCTCGTTTATCAGAGTACCGATCAGTTTGAACTGCGCGTGACGCGTAGCCGCGTGCCATGGCGGGACCAGACCTACTTTATCTTCGTCACCGAGGCGCTGGATGCCCGCGAAGAGCAACTCACCCCGTTTGCCAAGGCCCTTTTCGAAGATCAGGATGGCGAGATCACCATCGAAGAGCTGCGCATTAATGGGGCTCCCATCCTCAACGAGGGCAACTATGACGCGAATGCGGATGGCACGTTGACCATCAAGGTGCCGTGGCTGGCGATCATCTTTTACGGTCCCAACCGGCTCATCGCCAACGCGATCGACGACAACCTGTACGACTTCATCCGGTCTCAGAGTGTGCAGCAGGGCGGCTCTACGTTTGCTCCGGGCGAGATTCCGAATGTGCTAGAGCGTATTGAGGGCGCGCGCGGCGTGTTTGGCAGCTACGCACGTATCCAGCAAGAACTCTTCGTGCGCCGTGCTGCCACAGGGTCAGAAGCCAGTGGGGAGGTCCAGAGGTAATTATGTGCCCTCTGTGAGCAGAGCAGTACGGTTTGCAGCGATACCTCGAAGATGCGGGCAAGAGCTCATAGCGAGAGTCGCTCACGCAAAGCGTGTTCGATGCAGGAGAATATGCTTTTGTCACGTCTGGGCACCAATACGCTAACCTGCTGGCTGTTCTGGTGCTGGTAGCACCTCGCCCCGCTTGTTAATCACAGTAGAAAATAAAGGGACAGGTTCTTCGGAGCCTGTTCCTTTCGAAATATTACTGGTAAGTGGTAATTATTTCCGGCCCCCGTTTCCATTCGTACGGCTTGAATGAAAAAGGCCTATTCTGTTCAGATTCACTATGTCTGGTTGATGGAAGGAACGTGAGAGCGGCAATAAGGCCGCATATGGACGTGAGAAAAAAAGCTGAAGGGTTAGAGGATGGAGGCTATCCAGACATGGTCATTCGGATGACGTATACCGGGAAATCAGGTGCTATCTTTGCAAGGATATGCCTAAAATCGCGCCGATCACACATTTCCGTTAGACACATGGCAATGGCAGTAGTAGGCTCTCTGGATGAATCAGTTGAGGAGGGGCCTCGGTTTTCTCCCCTGGACCTGCGTGACCATGTCGTCATCATGGCCCTTTTCGATCAACTTGTGTCCGAGGCAGAAGTAGAATCGGTATGGCACGTCTGGCGTATGCGTCATCTCGCCTTCTTTCAAGAACCTTTCTGGCGGTTGTTGTTGCTATTGCCGAATGTGAACCTGGAACAGTTGTATGAGCAGGCCGCCCGTGTTGCAGATATCGAAACGGCGTATTTAGGCCGCCAATCTGTATTTATGGCCATTCGCCATGTAAAGCATTGCTTGCCGCGTGCAGACTGGAAAGAACTGTTAGACGTGCCGATCGTGCCCATAGCAGTAATGGGCATTGGAAGCCAGGGTAAAGGGATCATCTTCGCCACCAATGACACCACGAACCTACGCGTTCGAAAGCTGATCGACAAGGTCTGGAAGAAGCATTATGAATTGCGCTATGCACCCGAAGATGATTTGATACAGCTACTAGAAGAAGAGCAGCAAGAGCGGCTTACCAGGGCATAGTCTCCTCGTCACGCGCAGAGCTAAACACGGAGAATGGGATTGCTTATGCCCTGTTCTTAATCGGCGTGCGAAGTGTCCGATTATAGAATACGTACTCCTCTCCGTTTTCGACCTCTGCAGGCATGAAAGATAGATTTTTGAAGCACCATATCTGGCTATGGCTGGCTGGTATGGTATTGCTTGCGTGTCTGGGGTGGGTCTTTGGCTCGGGGTGGCTCGATACGCTCATTCTGGAACGTACCTTGGGGGAAACCGGCATTACCGAAGAAGTAGCGGTACCCGCTACGGAAGAGGAAACAGTCGAGGCGGCTCCGAAGGCAAGCCAGGTCCCCGTTGCGCCTGTGCAGCGTGTGACTGAATCAGATCCAGGGGTATCTCGCGGCCTGTCTTTTGGCTCGGCCTTTATGCTTGGGCTATCTGTGCCCGTGCTCATCCTGCTGGTGCTGCTCTGGCGACTCTACAGCGACCCGCGCTATCCTGCCCTCGCCCTACTCATTGGCAGTATTGCCCTGGAGTTTGTCTCAAAGGACAGTGGCGGTCTGGTTGGGTCGGCCTTCCTGGCAATCTTGTTTACACTGGCTGTGACGCTGGTGCTGAGTACGCATTTCCCGCTGTTGTTTGGAATGAAGCACATGATTCCCAAGCTGCGCCGGTCATGGCGCTATCGGGAAGCCGTCCGGCGCTTACATCCAGGCCGATCAGCACGCTGGCATCGCGCATTCTGCACACTGGTGTTGTCAGGTCTGGCAATCGTTGGGCTATGCGTGGTTGCTGTAATAGTGATATCGGTACCAGCGCATCTTACGCAAGTTGCCTTGCAGGCTGGAATGGCTATGCCTGTGCTGTTAATCTTGCCATTGGGCGTAGTGGTCTGGCGTGTATATGTCATACAGCGTCCTGTCATTTTTCTTGGCCTGATGATATTCACCGCGTCCCTGGGATTGATGACGATGGGCCTGATAACCGAGACGCCTGCTGCGGCGCTACGGTATCCCGTCTGGGGGGGGCTACTCGCCTTCATCCTTACACAATTGATCGTAGATGTCTATCACGATGTGCAGACGGCTGCAAAAGCGCGCCACCGCATCAACTCGCTGCATGAGAAGGTGCACCAGCGTGCCGCCGACCTGAAAGACATGATGGTGCAGGCCCAGGCGGCCAACCTGGCGAAGACGCAGTTTGTATCGTCGGTGAGCCATGAGCTTCGTACCCCACTGACGGCCATCAGCGGCTATGCCCAGATCTTGCTGGAAGAACTGCCTGACGACAATCCGATGCACGAGGAGTTTCTCGGCATCATCCGGCAAAGTTGCGAGCGGCTGAAATCGCTGATCAACGACCTGCTGGACATGGCGAAGGTCGAGTCGGGCCGCGTCGAACTAGAGATTTCGAGCATTGAACTGCTACCGGTGCTTAAAGAAATAACCGCGCAACTCTTGCCCTTGGCGGAGACCAAAAAGCTGCAACTCCTGCGTCCCCGCATCGACATGCAGGCTCCAACCGTTCATGCTGACCCGTTGCGGCTACGGCAGGTGCTCATCAACTTAATCTCGAATGCGATCAAGTTTACCGATCACGGTTGTGTGGGCGTTTACGTGAGGGAGGCGGTGCTTCAGCGATACCAGGGAACCCAGCACAGCGAGCCAGCTGTTGCCATTGAGGTTTTCGACACCGGTATTGGCATTTCGGCATCCTTTATCGACCAGCTGTTCGAGCCGTTCACGCAAGAAGAAACGGCCTACTCCAACACCCAGCAGGGTACAGGGCTGGGCCTTTCGATTACGAAAGAACTGGTGGAACGCATGGGCGGAAGCATCAGCGTCGAGAGCGTGGTGGGCGAGGGGACCAAGTTTACCGTATTGCTCGCTCAGGGAATTCCTGGGGTGCTGCCTGCTTCGGCCCCACGCGCTGAGGAGCAACTACCGGAACTACCGCCTGAGGGGCAGGAGGAGCCGGTAAACGTATCCTCCGCAGAAGCAGCGTGAGCTACAACCGGTCCAGCGTAGCCACCGTCCGTTCATTCGCGACGTTACCCGTGTTGAGCGTGTCGGCAGGCTCGAAAAGTAGGAGGTGTACCTCTTCTTTGGCGACGGGCTTGTGCTCTACGCCACGCGGCACGATGTAGCATTCGCCCTCGTTCAATACGATATCCCGGTCGCGTAGCTTGAGGGTGAGTTGTCCCTTCACTACGAGGAATAGCTCGTCTTCGTCGGCGTGGTGATGCCACACAAAGTCCCCCTGGACTTTAGCGAGTTTGACATGCTGCCCGTTGAGTTCGCCGATGATTTTTGGGCTCCAGTGCTCTTGTATCAGTGCGAACTTTTCGGCGAGGTTGATCTTTTCCATGAACTCAATCTGTTGTCATATTTGCCTCGCCGCCTTCGGGGCCATAGAACAGTACCCAGACGACAAGGTCGTCGGTGAAGTCTTCGAATCGGTGCACCACGCCTGCCGGGACGAACAGAAAGTCGCCCGGCCCGAACGGGTGCCTCGCCGCGCCATTGACGAACATGCCGCTGCCTTCGACCACAATGTAGACTTCGTCGCGGGTGTGCGGCGTCTGCAAATCCTTGCCCCGCGGCGCGTAGATCTCCACAGTCAGCGTGCCATGCGTGAACACCTCGGCGAAGCGGGCGGCATCCGGTCCTGGCAGATGGCGTAGGGCGTCGGCGACGGTGACGTGGGGTTTGGAAGTGGGCATAGGGCGAAAGGTGCGGGGGTGTAGGGTTCAGCTAAAAATAGGACATGACAATCATCTGAGTTGTTCTGAACGTGGAAGGATTGCCTGCGTCTTTTGTTGGCAGGGCTAGAACCTTTGTCGAAAACGACAGGTAAGCATCCTTCAGCACTTGTTCACCCAAAGCCCCCATACCATGTCAGCATACGCCCATCCTGAAGTGCTCGTCTCGACCAACTGGGTTGCCGAAAACCTGCACAACACGGACACCCTGCGGATTGTGGAATCCGACGAAGACATTTTGCTCTATAACACCGGTCATGTGCCCAACGCCGTCAAGATCGACTGGCTCAATGATTTGCAAGATGACATCCGGCGGGATTATATCGACGCCGAAAAGTTTGCCGCGCTATGTTCGAAAAAGGGTATCGCCAACGATACCACCGTCGTCTTCTACGGCGACAAGAACAACTGGTGGGCGTGTTATGCCTTCTGGGTCTTCAAACTCTTCGGCCACGAGAACTGTCTGATCATGAACGGAGGCCGTCAGAAATGGATGGACGAAGGCCGCGAGATGACCACCGAGGTGCCGTCGTTTCCCAAAACCGATTACGTGGCTAAAGAACAGGATCCATCGATTCGTGCCTTCCGCGACGATGTGCTGGCCCACATGAAAGCTGGAAACAAACTCGTGGACGTCCGTTCGCCTGCCGAGTTCAGTGGTGAACTGACGCACATGGCGAATTATCCGCAGGAGGGCGCGATGCGGGGCGGACACATCCCCGGGGCGCGTAACATTCCGTGGAGCCGCGCCGCCGCGGAAGATGGCACCTTCAAGCGCCGCGAAGAACTGGAAGACATCTATCTCGAAGAGCAAGGGCTGGATGCCGACGCGGACACCATAGCCTACTGCCGTATCGGCGAGCGGTCGAGCCATACCTGGTTTGTGCTCACCTACCTGCTCGGCTTCGACAACGTCCGAAACTATGACGGCTCCTGGACCGAGTGGGGCAACCTCGTGGGTGTGCCTATCGAAAAGGGGAGCTAGGAATTTGAATAAGAGAAGTAGAGCATGGAGATCAATGTAGCTGACATGCGATCCTCCATGTTTTTTTGGTATCAAGAAGCTATCTGATATGACAAAACTGGAGGCCATTGCGGAGGATTTTGAAGGGGTCGATAACGAGACCCGGCTGGAGTTGCTGCTGGATTATGCCAGGCAGTTGCCGCCGTTGCCAGAGGCATACCATCCGCTGCGCGACCGGGGCCTCAACATGGTGCACGAGTGCCAGTCGCCGGTGTTCTTGATGGTAGAGGTGAAAGACGGGACCGTCCATATCCACGCCGACGTGCCCGAAGAAGCGCCGACGGCGCGAAGCTTTGTCGCCATCCTGGTCGAGGCTTTTGACGGAGCCGATGTGCAAACTGTCCGTGAGGCACCCGGCGACATCTTGAATCGACTGGGTCTCTCCAACCTGCTCGGGATGCAGCGCACACGAGGCCTCAGCGCCATTTACCAGCGTATCAAAAATGAAGTGGCGTAGATTGGCAAGGCAGAATCCATGGATTTGAACATCTATCTTCAACGCGCCACCGACCACATGCTGGCCTGGCAGGAACGCTGGGGTGTGTTCGAGCGGCATTCGTCGCTGGCCGTAGAGGCAGAGCGTTTGCAAGATGCGTTGGCGGTCTACCTGGAGCGGCTGGAGGGCAACTATCCCTTTTTCCATCCGCGCTATGCCGGGCAGATGCTCAAACCGTCTCATCCGGCGGCCATCGTCGGGTACCTTGCCGCCATGCTCGTCAACCCCAACAACCACGCGCTCGATGGGGGACCACCGACAGGGCAGATGGAGAAGGAAGTTGTCCGCGACCTTGCAGCGATGTTTGGCTTTCCCGACGAGACGCTCGGCCACCTGACTAGCAGTGGTACCATTGCCAACCTCGAAGCGCTGTGGGTGGCCCGTGAGGTGCAGCCTGGCAAGGCCATCGCATTCAGCGAGGCGGCCCACTACACCCATAGCCGCATGGCACAGGTGCTGGGCGTCGAAACCACGGTATTGCCCACCGACGCCCAGGGGCGCATGCAGTTGGAGGCGCTTGAAGACCAACTGGCGACCGGTCAGATCGGCACCGTTGTATTGACCGCAGGAACGACAGCGCTCGGTGTGGTCGATCCGATTGAGGATGCCCATTCGCTATGTAAGCGGTATGACTGCCGTGTGCACGTCGACGCCGCGTATGGTGGGTTTTTTACATTGCTGGCAGGTGCTGAGCTAGACGCGCCCCTTACTGACGAAACCAGGCGGCATTTTCGCGCCATTGCCGGGTGCGACTCGGTGGTGGTCGATCCTCACAAACACGGGCTGCAACCTTACGGCTGCGGGTGCGTGCTCTTCCGAGATCCCTCTGTTGGACGTTTTTACAAGCACGATTCGCCCTACACCTATTTTACCTCGGATGAACTGCATCTCGGCGAAATCAGCCTGGAATGTTCACGCGCCGGGGCCGCTGCTGGCGCGCTCTGGTTCACGCTCAAGGTGCTGCCGCTACGGGCAGATGACGGGCTTGGCCCGATCCTCGCTGCCTGCCTGCGGGCTGCCCGTGCCTGGCATGATCGGCTCGAAGCGTCCAAAGTAATGGCTCCGTACGTCGTACCTGAACTCGACATCGTCACTTATTTCCCTTTGCAAAAAACGACCGGTGCCATCGACGCAGCCAGTCAGCAGATCTTCGAGCGGGCTATGCGCGATGCAGAGGATCCTGTTTTTCTCAGCGTGCTGCGCGTCGAAAGCGAGACGGTGCAGGGACGGGTGCCGTCAGTCGTCGTTGATCAGCCCCACACGCGCATCTTGCGAAGTGTACTCATGAAGCCGGAGCAGGAGCATTTTGTCGATGACCTACACGGGCGCGTTGAAGAACTGGCGAGAAACCAGGTGCCGAGTGCTGTGCGCGAGGTAGGCAGATGAGCAAACGATCTCAACAGGAATCGACATCGGTCATTGTGGGGCGTAACCCGGTGCGGGAAGCATTGGAGCAAGGTGCCGACCGTATTGAGAAAGTGCTATTGCAGAAGGGCGGGGGGGGGCGTACGCTTGACGCCGTACGCCGGGCAGCGAGTGAGGCAGGTGTGGCGGTGCAATATGTGCCGTCGCACCGGCTCGATAAGATGGCTCGGGGATTGAATCACCAGGGTACGGTCGCCCTGGCCTCACCGCTGTCGTACTGGGAAGTGCATGAGCTGTTGGTGGAGATCGCACCAGATCTGCAAGCCGTACAATCCCAGAAACCT